>Ga0334890_1000670_pt1 | contig 57667 bp, 71 predicted proteins | sample GraSluR1_MG_3_FD_207220 | JGI IMG/M metagenome (GOLD analysis project Ga0334890, IMG submission 207220) | Sludge microbial communities from methane-producing bioreactor in Wageningen University, Netherlands - Granular Sludge_31_08-R1 | ecosystem: Engineered > Bioreactor > Anaerobic >... | reverse complement strand
CTGCATCCCCGGCCTAAAGACCGGGGTTTTACGCCCCCCTCCGCCCCCCATTCCTATAATATTTTTTGTGAATGGATTTGGTTTTTGGGGATTTTTTCTTTTTCTATTATAGCTGTTTTGTAAACATTTATTTTTCTCATTTTCATTTTATGATTATCATATTCTTGCGCGCAGCGCGCGCCCCCAGGGGTGGGAGCGGAGCGACCACCGGGGGAGGGACGAGCTAGAATGCCCGAGGATTGCAGGAGAAGACCGTACAGCGAGCCTGAGTGCCCGGGAGGTAGGTGAGTACCCCCGGCGCCCAGGAAGCGTGCCTACGACCCCGGGCCAGCACACAAGCCTACCTTACAACACACCAGGATGGCCCAGAACGCGTCCACAGCCCCAAGGACGATAGATCTGCCCCAAACTAGTACAAACATACTCACACCACACCACCCCCCGTAAAACAGACCCCACATAACGCGGAGAGGGGTAGAGGGAGCGAGACCCCCCCTCCTGCCCGGGCAGGAAAGGGACGAAAGCATCCCGGGCAAACTAATCCAATGTAACATCTCGGATATACAGGTTGCCCCACAAACCAACTCAACAACACGGCAGACCCCGCCCGGACACCAGATCATCAACACCGCAAAACCGCCCCCGCAACGACACTACAATCGTAACCCCCTAACCCTCGCCGCCCAGCATAACAAATAAACGCAACGCACCCACACCACACCCAAACAACAACCATAACAACACCACCCACACCACACCCAAACAACAACCATAACAACACCACCCACACCACACCACACCCAAACAACAACCATAACAACACCACCCACACCACACCAACACTACAATTTGCCTAGAACATTACCATTTGAATGATGAAAATGAAAATGAAAAATGAAAATGAGAATGTAAATGGTTACAAACCAGCTATTATAGGGAACCCCTAATTTCCACCCCACTTCGCAGCCTTCGCACAACTCTTTGGTTTCAAACCATATAACCGTGCCACCTCACCCCAAGTATACCCCTGGCGGTACAAGTCGCGCATCTTTTCGCGGTCGGCTGGAGTCAGTCGCCTACCTCGCATTCTTCCTCCACAGCTTCCAAGCCCCCTCTTTCCCCACGATCACCACCCAGTTATACTTCCACAACGCCCTCAAATCATCACTAACCTGACCGATCGGTACCCCGATCCGCTCGCTGATGATCTTGGTCGTTACTACTTCGCCCTCTTCAATCGCGTTTAATACTGTCATCTGGCACATAGACCCACCCGAATTTTCCATCTTCCGTTTTCCGTTCCACCCATCCGAGCTCTTTCGCTGCCCTCAGCACATCGCCCGGGGAGACATTGAAATACTTAGCCACATCGAATGGGACCACGATTATTCCCCTAGCTCCGATTTCGTCGAGGTACTCAGATAACGCTGTCATTCAATCTCCACCCAATCGTAATACGTTTCAAGCACATCGTAATCACCCCATTCGCCCCGGCGTCTTAAACTTTTTAGCGTGTTCTGCGGCCACCGCTGCTGCTGTTTCAAGTTCGTCGTCGATCTTCACATAGTTTGGCCCAGCTGTCTCAAATGTCGCGTTTGTCACATTTGACACGTTCGTATCATAGTAACCAGTGATATCATTAGAATCCGTGTGACAAATGAGACTAATGTGACTGTTGTGACTAATATGACAGTTGTGACAAAGGATGTACCAGATCGTAGAAGGCATACCAACTCTCTGTTCTTTTCGAACCTCTATCTCGCCAGATTCTTCCAATGCATCGAGCGCCTCGGCCACATCTTTCAGCCTGACATGGAGGTCTCGTAGCAGGTCCCGCCTCGACATTTTACCACCACCACGTTCAAGGGTCCCAATGATTTTGTTTTGGAGGTTGTTCTGTTCGTCCCTTCCGACCTCCCGGACCACAGACCGCCCAACCGGTAAGAAATACTCGCTCACTTGTCGTACTGCTTCACGCATGTAACGTATCGGTACTGAATCGCTTACATCGTATCCGTTCCTGCCGACCGTGAATAACACCGCGAGCTTGAGGGCGTATACCTGCAGCCGTCCAAACAGGGCAAGTGCAACTTCGTCGCCCTCGATCATCAGTGCTTCCTCGGTCGATAGTTGCCACTTCTGGAAATACTCCATGGCATCCCTGTCGATACAGATTGGTCGTTCCCACGACTTGCTGAATAAACGGTGCAACGCTGAGAACCGGCCCAGCGACCGACCGTAGAGCTCTGCTTCTGCTCCGGTTTCGACGTCGAATGCCATCGACGGCTTCCTATAGTTCGGGGCGAAATAGAGAAATCGCATCAACCAACCCGAGGTCAGGTCCAACGTCGTCGTGTACTCCCTAAACAAAGTGTTGGTAGTGGCGTAAGACTGGACCACGAAAGGGTCTGTTATCTGGAAGTCGGTTTTATCCTTCCGCTTTCCGGTTCGGAGCTTTCGTCTGAAGTCCCGGCAATCATAGATCTCACTGAAGAAGTCCCGTACTTCCTCCATGTAAGATTTTCTCATGTTCGCCAGAAGGTGTCCCACCTCGTCTTTTACTAGGTAAGATACTGGGTATTCTGATAGGTATTCTATCAGTGCTTCCGGTGAGAAGCTTTTTGGGATGGCTTCTCCTGGACAGACGGCTTTCAACATGTCTTCCATCTGTGCCATAGCCGTGGTCTTTCTGCTGATGGTCGAGGGCCCCAGGTTGAAACACCACATGTTTGGGTAGATTTTGCCCTGCTTTATTTTAATGACCAGTTTGCGACACGTTGCCATCGACAATAGCACCAGAGCTCCGCTGTAGTAGTACTCCTGGTACGCATCGCTCGTGGTGGCGCCGTATTCCATGAACTGGCTGATGAAATGGTCTGGCTCCAGGTCATTCCGCAGGCGCGGGCGGGTTGCCATATCCAGGCCACTGAGCTCTTCTTCGGTGATCTCTTCTATTCCGTCACATTGGTAGTCTCCCGGCCATCTGCATGACTCGCACGATTCGTCTGGCTGACACAATCCCAGCTCCCCGAACCGCAGCACTGGGTACCCGGCGCCTCGCTTTTTAATCGTCTCACAGCTCGGCGAACTAATAACCCCATACGATGTGTAGAATATCCTGGTTTCTACACCACACCGATCTGCTACTTGCCCCCACACTTCTAGTGCTTCCGTCTCAGGCCAGCCTGCTTGGTACAACCACGTCGCCAGAGCTCCGCATACGCGATTCGATCCCTCGCCCCCCGGAAATTGTAGTGCAGCTTTATAGAACGGGCACCACGAGTCGATTGGCACCATGACATTTGATTTCTTGACATTGCCCGACAGCTTGCGTTTCACTGCCAGGTCTTCCTTTGCTCGGTCGCTGTATGGTTTTAACAGTTTCACCAGTGCCGATCGTTCGCCTTCGCCTGCAGACCACGATTTCAGCCATCTCCTCACGTTTTCCAGTGTCTTCTGTTTAAGTGGTATCCTGGCATCATCCAAGTTTATTCGAATGTTGTTTTTATCGAGTGGAATGACAGCAAACGGTAGAGACTTGTGGATCGATAAGAGGCATTTTATCTTGCGCTTCTGGTTGTTGAGCTTATCGAATTTCACTCGCCCCCGATGCTCTGGGTGCTCCAGGAAGAACGCGTCTGATATGTCTGCCAGAAGATCGTTGAATGCGATCAACCACATGTGGAAATGATAGTCCAACTGATTTTTATCGAAATTTGGCTCGAGTCGGACCTCATACATATCCGAGAGCTCCGGGTGTAGCCAAACATATATTCCGCGCCCCGAAAACAGCACTTCTACTGACTTGTGTATCCCATTGTCTTTCAGGTATTTCACCATGAAAGTCGCGGCGCTCTCCAGTGCTTCAATGCGACCCTCGTGGTAAATTTTGGATCGTTTGTTGCCGTTCTCGTCTCCTTTGTCATCCGGGTCGTCTATCGTGTCGATGTCTGCTAGTAGCATGTACGCAACGAGGTCTCCACGTGATCCTATACTATTCTGCGGCAGTGCCTCTCGGCCGCGCACAAGTACCATGTCTTCCCATATTCCAAACACGTCGTTTGTGAATATGTCTGCTGTCATGTACAGTGATCGGTGTTTTGATATCGTGTCGTCGTAGTCGGCGATGCCTCGCAAACGCAGCTTGCCATCTTTGTGAGCATACCACCCATCTCCGCCATTGAGGGCTCGGTGCGCGCCTTGGTAGTTGCAGATTGACAGAATTGCTTCTCGCACTTCTGGCCGTTCGTAGTGTTCCATTGAGATGTCTGATGCGGTTACCATACTTTCGGAGCCCCCTGTTCGGAATACGCCGCCAAGAACCATGGATGAAACAGAGCTTTCCTTCTCGAGAAGAACTGTTTCCACGACGAGTCCAGAATATACGTCGCCGAGAAGTCGTCAGGAGTCCTGGTACACCTCCCCGCGGCCTGCATCACTGACACGGCGGCGTTCAGATCGTAGCGCTCGTAGTTGTCGAATTTGTTCCGGTGCGCTACGAACTCGTCGCTGATGTTCTCGAATGGGATCTTGGCTATTATGTTCAGAGGATACTTGTCTCCTTTAAGATCCAATCCCTCGTCGAACTTTACCGATAGGAATATCCTTGGTGGTTTGGCGTCCAGGAATTTCGACTTATCGATCTCCCGTGACTGCTGGTTTTGACATATTGTGATCCGTTTTGCATCGCGCGACATATTTTTGTATAATAGTTCGGCGATGTTGTACGCCCCGCAGTGGACCATTGTTTTCTTGTTACCGTATTTCTCGTGCAGCATCTCGATTTCATTTGCCATCGCCGGTGCTGTGGAGCCCCGCTGCTTGTAATTCATCGACCCGACCGGTGTATAGTAACACCGTCGCCTGGATATTTCGATCGGGTGCGCGATGGTTACCGTCGCGAATGGGGTCCTGAACAGTTTGGTAGTTGGAGTCCCGCTGGCCAGGATGGTCAGTGATGTCTTGGAGGTCAGTTTCTCGAATGCTCGCTTCCCTTCGATTAGCCTGAAGTTTCGATCGCTGTCAACTAGGTACTTTTCCTCCGCGTCGATGCAATCAAGTATTGTCGAGAATCGGTCGATCTTTCTGCTTAAGATGGTGGCTTCTTTAGCGGTTTTGACTGCTTCGTCGCGGAGGTGTCGTGGTGCTGGGTAGTAGGCAGCCAGCTCGCGTGCTACGTTTCTTCGTTGTTCTTCTACCACTTTCAGTTTACTTGATAATGCTGCTATCTCATCTACCGTAGATGACCGCAGCTCGCGGATATCGAAGTGGTCTGGCAGTTTCGTCTTTGCCCGTTCGACCAGAGCGTGCTCGAGCCCCGCCGATTCGTCGATTAGTAGTACTGCACAATCTTTGGCCATCCCAGCTGTCATGTATCTAGCCAGAGTGGTTGCTCCGAACTTACTCTTGGTAAATATCCTGTGTGCTCGGTAGTGCTCGCAGTCTGTGCAAGGGTTGCCACCACCGCAGGCAGATATTGCTTGCTCGATTGTGTTGAATGGACAATCTTCTGCATTGGTGTCTGTGAATCCACACGGATAGTTCCTCTTGCCTACCAGTACTGGCATTTTAGTGAACTCGGTGGTATCGCGTAGCTGGTTCACCAGGGACACGAGAGGAGTTGTATAGACTATTTTTTGTAGCCCATACACTTCTGATAGAATTCTACCTAATATATACAGGTCAAGGCTCTTGCCGCTGGCGGTCGGCGCATTCAACTCTATGATCCGCTCACCGGATCCGAATTTCTCGAGAATCTCCGTCACAGCTTCTTTTTGCCCCGGCTGAAAACTTGGATACGGGTTGTAGTCGTCGATTTCAAGCACCGGGATCAACTCTGGATCCGGGCTATCTTTTCTCTTATAGCGGCCCTGATGAACTGGCCCCTACCATCGAAGTCCGGGTGGTTTTTGATGATCCTGTCTAGTTCCTCTTTGAATTCGTCTGTTACGACGACACTTATCGTCTCTGACATATTAGAACATGGTGGATCATAGTATATAATAGTATCTGCGTGGTTGGCCGCTCCACAGGATTCTCTACCCCTACACCCCGCTTCTATAAAGTGGGTTGTCTGTCATGTTGCTATCCTCTCACCGGTACACCGTTCCGCCAGGACGCCGATACTCACGATATCATCCCCCAAGTACCTCCAAAGAGAGTATATCCAACCCACGATGCCGCCGAGATTTCGGGCTCGTCTGCTACTGTGTTTAAAATAATATAATTATCCCAATATATACAGTCACTTTTATTGGCATCCCACAGAGAACCAAACCAAAATGTTGATACCGATGTTAGGTTGGTATTTATCGCCTGATATACATCGTCAACATATAATTTTGCCCCAGTTGATAAAATTACTATTTCTATTGAATGCCATCCTACTGACCTCGTAACCGTCGCCGTATACCACGAAGAACCAATTCGATATCGATAATAGGTTGCATACCCGTCTTGGACACCAACTGTTATATTGTATGTCCCGTCATCACAATTTATAACACTTAAAGTATTTCCGCCCGGATCATAAAAACGGATATAAAATGTTTTGGTTCCGATTGCTGAAAATGATCTATATTTCCATCTTCGTTCCCCCGCTGATTTTGCTGATCTAGATCCACCATAAGCATAATCAGTAGATGTAACAATGTCCGGTGTATCTGTTCCCCCATCGGACCAACCATGATTCGTTAGCGCGTCCGAGTACTCAAATCCGTCATAATCGTAAAATGTTGCGCTTGCGTCGCTGGCGTCGGTCGCGTCCGCATCGCCGACATGCAGATATATGTACGTCGTACCACTCGCAGCAATCGTCGGGACTTCGACATACCATGTTCCGTCTGTCTCGTCGTACTCTTCCCGCCAAAAATCTATAAGTGCCGAGCCGTCCTCGTTGGTTGAAAACCGCACGTCATAGGGCCAGTTAAGATTTTCATTTTCGAGATATATAGTACTGCCTGAATTGCTACCGCTGCCTTTCACCAGTGTTAACTTTATCTGATAGTTTGTTAACTCGCCGTCATCGGAAGAGCCTATCGGGATAGATAGACATTTCTCATATCCCGATAGTACCACGATTTAAGCCTCCACGTACGGTTTCGCTCTGATGACTCCGGTGCCATCCAGGTATGCGAAATATCGCACCATTTTTATGTTAGCTCCGTCTATCGAAAACACCCTGGCGATGGCGAAAGTGTCGACCACGTCCAGCTCGTCTACCTTGGTCCTGACTGTCGCCGAACCGTCCCCGATCAAAGATTTGATCTTCGCGGCCAGTTTCGTCTCGAAGACAGATGGCTCAGGATCTTCCCGGAGAAGCTGAGGCACGCGCTCCCAGTAGGCCGCGCCGTCCCGCGCCCCCAGGTTGCATATCTCTTTGCTGAAGGTGTCGTCAGTGTTGAGCCAGACCACGAAAAGCCGAAGGTAGACCTCGCCCTGAGATCCCCCAGCGATGTAATCGTTATACCGCGCCTCGTCCTGGGTGTCGAACCACCTGCACGTCAGAACGCCGTCGCAGCCAGCAAGCGCGGATTTCAGGTCGTCGATTGTACTCATATCGCGCTCACCGCCGCCTCAAATTCTGATTTTGTCGTCATAGTATTGCTGCGCTCCAATTATATGGTTTTCCCGAAGTATATTTGAGATATATCTTCGTCGAGTCTGCGCGGGGGTTTACTAAGTCTACGCCAGTTGATGTTGGGACGATTGATAGGAAATTTGGGGTTCCGCCCAGACCGTGTAGAATCTCTTCCCCCGTTTCTCCCGCTCCCGTACCGGATCCCGTTGCGAATGTATACGTTGGACCGGTTGGACCCGTGGCCCCGGTTGGCCCGGTTTGGCCAGTGACACCAGTCTGGCCAGTTATTCCTGTTTGTCCGGTTGATCCTGTTTTACCAGTTTTTCCGGTTGGTCCGGTCGTTCCAGTAGTACCAGTTGCCCCCGTTTTACCCGTTGGTCCAGTCCCGCCGGTTTTACCTGTTGAGCCGGTTTTGCCTGTGGGTCCCGTCGTTCCGGTTGGACCCGTGGCCCCGGTTGGCCCGGTTTGGCCAGTGACACCAGTCTGACCCGTAGGCCCAGTGCTTCCTGTCGGCCCTGTGGTTCCCGTGTCGCCCACGAACAATATTTTACCAGTTACATCCATCACACTTAATTTATTGCCATCCAATAGCAGTGTGTGACCGGCACCAAGTTGTAGGTCTTTTGGGATTATTCTCCGCGCGGTGCCACCGGACGGAGTGACATATAGGTTCACCGTTCTCTGTACTGCACCCGTATTTACCAGAATAATATTAGATGCTGCTGTAACATCCGTAGCGGTGTATATGTCTCCAATTGAGTCTGGTAGTTGCCCGTTCCCTAAAAGAGTTATTGTGGTTATTCTGACGCCGTGTATGGAATAGTCTACCTCGTTTGCGGCGGACGCATTTCCTTGTATTTTATCTCCATTCCCTAGTGCTATCATGTTACCCACCGAATATGATTGCCCATACCATCCCAGTATCTGGCCCAGTCGGCCCCGTATGTCCAGTTATTCCTGTCGGCCCGGTTGGTCCGGTCGTTCCAGTTGGACCCGTTATTCCGGTTACACCAGGTTGTCCCGTTGGTCCAGTGATCCCGGTTAGTCCGGTGGTTCCGGTAGGCCCTGTAATACCCGTTGGACCGGTTTGTCCCGTCGATCCTGTTTTTCCAGTAGGTCCTGTGATACCCGTTGGGCCGGTGGCTCCGGTGTTGGTTGCTGCGCCAGGTATACCAGTTGGCCCAGTTATACCCGTAGGACCGGTAGCTCCTGTTGGACCAGTTGGACCAGTTGGTCCGGTCGGACCTTGTAGATCGGTCCACACTGCAGCTCCCTCGGTCGCGTCAATGCACATGAAAACAGAACCTGTCAGCTGGTTAACCCAGTGGCTGCCGTACCGGTAATTCACTGATTCGTCGTCGGTGACCAGCGGGTCAGACGTTGCGCTCAGGTTGTGGCGCTTACCTAAGAGCTCCCGTCGTCTGGCGATGACCCGCCGGTCGTGTGTCACGCTATTAAGTTGTCGCGCCTTGGATAAAAACCTTGTCTACGAAGAATTGCCTGTTTTTTATCAATCGATCGTCGCCCGGGCACAATTCGAGTGCTTTGGTTGCGTGTTCTAGCCCCTCTGGATACCTTGCTTGCTTCCACATACTCCTGGCTAGTAGGTCGTGGATATCTGATTCCGATGTCTTGGCATATCCGTACTCGTGCTGTATCGTCAGCGCGAACCGCAGACAGGCTTCGGCGACCTCGTATCTATCTGAGTTGTGGTATTCCTGGGCCAGTAAGTACCATGGGTATCTGTTCTGGGGTTGGGTTTGTGCGGCTTTCCATAGCCACTCTACGCGACGCTCCGGTTCACACGTTGCCATGTCTATGCAGGCGTTTGGTGCGTCCCATCCCCCAGGAGCCAGTTCGAGGTACTTCTTAAGGTAGATTGCAGCATCTTTGGCGTAACCGAGGTATAGGTACTGCCTTCCGAGGTAGTAGTTGGGTCTTGCTGCTTCTGGGTGTTCTTCTACGTCCAAGAGAAGTCGGTCCAGGGTGTATTTTGCTTTCCACGCCCATCTTTCAGGTGGCTGATGATGTTCTATTACGAAGTCGGTGTATTCTGCTTTGCCATTGCCTATTGGGACCTCGTGAGCTCTGTATTTGTACCAGTACGTTCCCTTCCTCCAGGCCCTCATCTGATGCCATGACTGGTTTCCTGCTTGGATCCGTACATATATTGAATTTGCGCTGGTTTTTTTAATATATTGCCGCAACCCATTAGGATCCAATATAACTTCGTCGCAGTCCAGTATGAATACCCATTCTCCCGAGCACGCTTTGATAGCCTGGTTTCTGGCGTTGGCTTTATGCATCCTGTCACCGCCTTCGATGACGGTGCATCCCAGTCGCTTCGCGATCTCAACGGTGTCGTCTTCCGAGCCAGTGTCGACGACGACTACTTCATACGCTAGTTTCTTGGCACTCGCGATCGCGTTTTCGATGACTCCGGCTTCGTTCCAGGCGATCATTGCCACCGAGATTTCATCAGAATAGTCTATAGTAGAACCCCCAGATCCCTACCATGAACCCCCGTTTTCCGATCCCCCACTCATCTATTGGCGACCCGTTGTCTCTGATCGAGATCGTCCCCTCTTCTTTATACAATGTGATCGGTATGCTCAGCTCCCCAGGCCCCCCGGACATCGGTGTTAGGTCCCTTGCTAATGGGAATGGGTATTTTGATAGCGATGAGTGTGGTGATCTGGGTATCACTACCACTTCTTCTGGAGTTTTTGGTAGCTGGCAGAATGCCAGGTTTGGTGCGTTCCCGACCCCGTTGGTCTCGTCGGGCAATATCCCCACGTGTGTAAGCTGTAGGACCTCGCCCTCTTTTATGTTCCAGTCCATTGATTCCCATTCGTTGTCTACGGTGCGCATCCTTCTTGACAAGATGTACTTTCCGTGTGGTGTCGTGCTCGTGATGTTCCTGCCGTATGTTATTCGTCGTTCTACGTATGGTAGCTGAACATCTCTGCCGCCGTGGAGCTCCGTCCAATGGTCTACAGACGAAGGTACCCGTTTCTCGCTTATTGGTAAGCTTTGGTCTATGAAACCCCCGAATTTCACTCCTAGATCATAGCTTAGTGCAGTTACAACGTGAAGTCGGACGTGCATATCCGCAGAGATCAGCGATCCCCCGCGCACTTCTCGGGCGTTTTTCACAGCGATCTTTACTTGGTCGCCTTCCGTGACTTTGATTGATGTCGACGTTGGGCTCCCGTCGATCAGTATTGATTTCCCGATATTTATGCAGGAAGATTTGTCCCTGAATGGTACGACCCCATACGACATGCCACCGGATGGGTGGAAGGGAGCCATCAGACTGGTGAAGTTTAGTGTTTCGATCTCGTCCTCGTTGATCACTAGTCGGACGTATTCCGGGATGTCATATACATCGATACCTAGCTCGTCGTGCGGGGTGGCGAATATCTCGATGCCCTCGATCTCGCCTACGGTGTCGTGTGGGAGTTCCCAGTTGGTGGGCATCCGGTTTCCATCGATGAAACAGTATGCATTCACGTTGTCCCCCGTCCGCATCACTTCTCCCGGGTTCAAGTTCTCTTGCGAGAATCTAAACACGTAATCTAGTGTGTATCGTTGGATCATTTGATTACCCCCCTGGCCTCTTCTTTCTTATCGGCAGCTCTTCAATAGGCGTGTCCAATGTTATACCTCGCATATCATTCTTGTTTCCCACCTTTAAGAACTCGGTTGGTGAGTCCCAGACCCAACCTTGTGTCCACAAGGATCTCTCTGGAGGAACTATAACTCCAAAGCTCGGATCGACGACGATTGCACCATTATCTGTGTTCACCCATACAAACATATGATATTCGATTTTATTATTCAACACCCCCGCGTTTCCGACAAGCGTAGCATTAAAACCGTTTAAATTCAATAGATACCATATAATTTCAGACTTGTCGGAGCAGTCTAGTCCGGTTGCGGTGAACTCGTATTGGTCTAGGATGTCCGTAATGCCGACTGTGTCTGATATTGGTTTAATCGAGTCTGACTCGGTTGTGAAATAATAGCCTTCTGGTCCAACTGATGTGAATTGAGGCAACCCGCACGCGACGCATATTAAGATATAAGCGCAGGCGACGCCAGTGGCCCATTGATTTTTGATAGACATATTGCACCTCTCCGTTTCGTCTTGTATGATGCAGCATTGACGTCCCCGAATATATCTCCGATTACGGTGGTCGGAAGTGCCTCGAAGTATAGGTCGCCAATACTTCCGTATCCACTCGGGCCACTATAATATATCATCACAATATATTGGTTTGATAGCGATTGGAAGATACCGTCTTTCAGAGGCATTCTGCTCCACAGTGTTTGGAGGTACATATAATTTCGTCCCGCGTTGCCTTTCAACGTTGTCGCTGCCCCCCACCCAGTGGACGGATCTCGCATTATATATCCAACTTCGTGATAATTATCTGCAGTAAACTTTGTTGTGAATGTGCATGTTATGGTGCCGTCTGCGTGTAGTTGTATCTGTGGAGCCATTCGCATCCGTGTTGGGGTTGCACCGCGGGCAAGAGCAGTTTCTTTTGCAGGCCAGCTACCCCCCCGTGCTTTTTTCTTGTATAATATATCCTGCGGGCCACTTGCGTCCGCTAGCGAGTAAGCGATGTGAATATTGTTGTCGCCGTCAATTACTAAGTTGCCGTTTGTTGGACACAAGTTATTGTCCGCGGCATCGTTATTTACCTGTTCTCGTGCCTGCCAGCCCGCAGCAGTTTTGTACCAATAGTACACATTTGAGTTATTCCATACCGACTGATTGCCGTAGTTTGCCACGATGTGTGGATAATCGTCTGTATCGAAATCCAGAGCAGTACCGCGGTGATTCAGGGTTCCTGTGGCATATGTAGTGATTCTTTCTTCGCTGCCCCACGATCCGCCTGAGCTTCTCTCTCTGTACGCTACATCTAGTCCTGCCGCGTTGTCCCCCCACCCATAACCGATCCACGCTACTCCGATAGTTACTCCGTCGTTTTTGACCTGGACGCATGGATCGACTTGGTAGTATGGGTTTCCCGCGGTAGATACCGTTTCTACCGACCCCCATACACCCGCCGCAGAACGCTGTTTGTATTTGATTTGTCTCTTGTCGGCGTCAGATGCCATCATTTCGGCCCAAACGACGTGTACAATGTTGTTTTTGTCAATGACCATATCTGCCATAACTTGGTTACTATCCGTGCTATCGATTCTTTCCAGCGACCAAGTTTTCCCCCCGTCGGAGGATACTCCTAGGTATACGTAATCGTTTGATCCACTACCAGATTTTGCAAAGCAACATACTAATTCGCCCACTGCGTTCCCGGCGGATTTAATACCGAGGTGGCGCCCACTTGCAGAGTTCAGAGCGTATACTGCATCACCGGTGTTTAACGAGTAGCTGTAGTCAATTACGCACGCTTCTGGCCCGTCCTCGGTGATATCATGTTTTGCTTTGGCGAAGATTACTGGACGGCATTTCGGATAGGTCGAGACCGCGCCAAATGACAATTCCATTTGATGATAGTGAGGTGTTCCCTCGAGTACCCTAGACCCACTGGCCGATTCGTGCCCAGCGTAAGCAGCCGCCGTAGCGGTGTTAACGGTTAGGTTCGCTGGCGTGTTCGTCGCGTTTCCGCCTGTTGCTCCGTATGATGCGCCCCCGATCAGTAACTTGCCTCCCCAGGACAACACCTCCCAATCGATCGCTGGTGGTGTCTCATCGAACATAATTATTGCGCCCGCTGGTATATAATTTATGCTGTCGTTTGCTTTACCTAGTACAACTGTTATATATGGTGGGTCGTTGTTTATATACCCAGAATTGGCAGATATCGTGTGGGCGTGACTCCCGGTGAAAGCGTATAGCTCGGTTTCCTCTACCCAGTCGGCTTGAATGGTTGGGGTTGCTGTGCTCGTGGTTCCTGACACTGCGAATCTTCTGTTTGCATTGCCGCCGGTCGCGCCTGCGGTTGTTCCTCCACGCACATATTTTCCGTCTTGGTCGCTGTACCTTGTGAATCCGCTTGGCACGCTTGTATCGAATATTATTATTGCGTCTTTTGGGATGTGTGCGTTAATTTTATCGGATCGTATAAATTTTACCGATTTATATTCTGGCACATTGTTTGTGTTGGCCGCCGCGATTGATCCAATGTCGTGCGTGTGGGTTGGTTCTGGGGACACACCTAAATAATTGAACCTCGCGCAAGCAGGAGCACCTAATGGACCTGAGCACGATACCAATGTCATCGTTGGACTGTTTTCGTCTGAGTTTGCAGTTAATCCTGCTTGTGCCCCGACAGGGAACTGTCCGTCCCAGTAATTGTCTCCTGCAGAGTATCCTTCGGGTGTACTTTCACCGGCGAACATCAGGTGCATTACGCACCCTTTCTCTCCGGTGATATCCGTCACGTGTGTTTTGTGGTCGTCGTCTGCGTTGTCTTCGTCATCTCCAAGTGGAGTCCGATCGTAGACTATAAAAGGCGCCGGCCCGTCTGCTGGCATGTCGGCTTTGTGCCACACTTTAGCATCGTCGGTCCCAGTTCCGTAATCCTCTGCCCAGGCGCCCAGGATGTTTCCGTCAATTTCGGCTATCTGGATCGCTGCAGGCGGCGAGCCTGTGTTCAGCTTCTCTGACACGATGGCTGGGTCCACTGTGGTGCGGTACCCTACGATCGCTAACGAGGTAGGATTGGTATAAAAGCACAGGTTGATCTCGCGTGGATCAGCTAGGTTGGCTTGCTTGTCGTAGACTACGGTCATGTTTTCAGCCGCCTGACGATCCACCGGTAGGGTATTGCCACGTCGGCTGATGGATTCTTATCAAGCTGTAATTGGATTTTGGTATCTTCGCCGCATTTCACCAGATTAATGTCTATATTCCTGGTATTCGTGGTTGTTTTCTGGATTGCCCAGATGTCTTGTGGTAGTGTCGTGTAGGCGCTCTCGATTTTCTTGTAGATCTCAACGGTCATGATTGTGTCCGCCGCGGCGCGGGCTTCAAACCCCGTAGTTGCTTTCGCTGTGTCCGCGATGAAGGTTAACTCGAATACCGACCCAAAGATCGCGGTTGCGAATTCCAGCGCGACGGCGTTTGTGTTGGTTAGTGTCAGAGTTCCGGTTCCTTGGGATATGTTCCCTCCGGCTAACGAGGCTATGATCGCATCGAGATCTGTATTTAGTGCAGCGAGGCCGTATGTTCCGCTGGCCAGGTAATCGAGGTATCCGGCCCTCACTGCGGATAGTCGCGTTAGCATGGTTGCTGTATCTGCTAGTATACTTGTGAGGTCCGACTCAACTCCAGTCAGGTCGGTGCCGAACGGATCCGCATGATTATATATCTTAAAATTGTCGAAACGGATGTCTATTGTGTCACCGTCCGTCTTGTTTCCAGCTTCCAGCCGGCATGTATAATTGACCAGATTGTTTAATGCGAAGCTTGTTATATAAGTGCTATCATAATACAGTTCTACTGCAGATTCGAATAATATCAGCTTGAATGTGTGGGCTGTGTTGTCCACCACTGCCCCTGAGCAATCTACGGCTACTTCTCCAGTTCCGTCGTTATATCGTAGGTATGCACTCGAGTTCACGGCTTCCGAGGTGTCCCGGTATACACCCCATTTCAGGTAGACATCGGTTTCTTTCCATAGGTTTAGTGATGCTTCGCATCGTTCTCCGTCTCCCGCGGCTTCGCCGTCGGTGACTTCTATTGAGACTTCTATTATTGAATATTTACCCCACCCAAATTTAGATTGCAGATAGGCGAACCCGGCAGTGACTCCAGTCGTCGCTATTTTTAGTTCTCCACCGGTTTCGGTTATTGTTATGTCTCCCGACTCGACCGGCGAACCCCATGTGTTCAGGTCGATGTCGCTGTCGTCGAACCTATCTACGCCGGAGATTAGCCCTGGTTGGCCGGCGTATGGATCTACCCTCATCGCCGACCCTCGCGCTTAAATCTCTGGAGCTCCTCGTTCCTCGGTTCTATCTTGAACTTCTCGTGCTCGATAGTAGCAACGTATGGACGGATGGTGAAGGTGTGTTTCTCTCCGTCTAGCAGTCCTTCGAGCTTCCGAGGTTTTAGACGGCCTTTCCCGTCGCCTTTTGGGTAGATCTCTGGTGTCATTGTACGTTCGACCTCGATACCGGCGCAGTTTCCCAGGATCGTGGGTTGGCCAGTGGCGCATGGTCATAGTTGGTGTTACAGTTGACTATGTAGTTTGCCCTGCCGTCTCTATTGTCATCTTCGTACCAGTGTAGGTATCCGTAGAAATTTTCTCGGATAGATATACCGCTTGGTGTTGCCGAGTCGTCTGGATCATACTGATCGTATGCGTCGTAGCTGCAGTTCTCGTAGAAAGAATTGTGGATGATGGAGTGTCCTTTATATCCTTCGCCGCCCGTCTTGTAGAAATATACTCCGACACAGTTGTCTATCAGAATGTTCTCGTGGACGTGAGCTCGCTGGGCATTGTCATCGATGCCGATCGCGTAGCCGTTGTTTGTGCATATCCCGCCGGCGCCGCATCCCGCGCCCATCCCGTCACCACATCCAGTGATATAGTTGTGTTTGATTTCTGCATCCACGGTGCCGTTACCTATGAGGATCCCTATTACATCGTCGTCGCCGTTTCCATCGATGGTGCAATCTTCGATCGAGGATTTGTCTGCATTGTGCAGCCATATACCGTTGATGTTGGATCCCGTAGTATTTTTGATGGATAATGCCAGGTTCCGGAACTTATGGCCCGGCATCGTTGCTTTAATACCGTGCTCGCCATCTGTGTCGATCGCTAGTCCGGATATCTCACTGAAACCTGCCGTTATCTCTATTGCAGATCCCCCGGTCGCGACGATTTTGGCGACGTTTGGGCCGTCCTCGATTACTCCGATGAGCTGGACGTGTTCCTGGTCGATTAGTAGTGTTTCGTTATAGGTGCCGGATCTGACGTATATCTTTGTCCAGGGCTCCGCGATAGCCAGAGCTCCGCCTATAGTTTTCTTTGGCCGGCTCCAAGAGTAACCATCGTTGTTGTCCGACGCGGCGGCGTATGCGGCATCGACGAACAGTGTAGTCCACCCAGATTTCTCTACACTGAGCTCCGAGATCTCCATCCTTATACTGCGGATTCCCATGAAAACCATGGTATCACACGTTTATGGGTTGGACCCTCACGGTGCATTTTCCACCGTCTTCGTCTTCGGTTGCCACGATTTTGATATATCCCGGGATCCCTTTCCACAGTGCCAGATATGATGCATTGGTCTGGTACTTCATCTGGGTCGCTGCGTCGTATACTGGAGTATAGGTTCCGGATTCCGATAGACATCCATACACCTCGATAGTCCAGTTTTTCACGGCGACCGAGACGTTTGTCTCTACCAGTATCGAATTATATCCAACGCATGATATCATCTCCGATGTCGCTGTTGCAGCTATTGCATCGTGTGCGGTTGTCACTCTGCCCGCCAGACCGATGTTGCCTATCTGTGGCATCAGATCACCCCTGGGGCGGCTCGCACCGATGCGATCGTGTTGGCTAGACTTGCCCACAGGACCATCGAGTATATGTTGACCCCGTCGTTGTAATCGTATCCTTCGATTCCCCCGGCGGCTATGCTTGCTATTCCACTCCATCGCATCCCATCCTCGGAGATCATGTAGTACAGCGTGCCTGGTCCGGAGTTACTGATCGCCATTGATCTCGCTGGTGTGCCCAGTCCCTGTGCTTTGTCATTCACTATGTCCAGGGTCAAGATGTCATCTATACCGCCCACTGTGAATGTATAGTTATCTATCACAAAGGGCATTCTCCTCATGATTACATCTCCAATATGCCGGCGGATATTTTCTCGGATATGTTGTATTTCGAATCGAGGGTGTTGGCCAGGTCTTCGTCGGACTCTCGCCAGAACGGGATGTTCCACCGGATATGGTCAGGAATATTCATGTTGCGAATCCCGTAGATGTACCTGATATTCAGGTTATCTGCTGCTATGATGGCCCCACCGGAGTCGTTTACCAATCGCACATCTATCGTTTCGGTTGCGGGCATGAACATCCTTACTGATTCCAGCATATCTGCTGCGGTCGCCTCTGGCATCGAGAGTGCGTCCAGAACCATGTGATCTCTTACGGCGTCGCGGTCTACCTTGATCCAGAGCTCGTTTGCCGTGATCGCGCCTGCCGCTACAGCGGCTAACTGGGCCTGGTCGAATGATATCCCGAGTAAGGTGTACACTTTGCCCTGGGGGACGTTCAGCTCTCCACCGATGGATAGCTCGTCGCCGTCTGCTATTGCTGGTACTCTCCTGGATACTTCTTTGATCTCGTCGAACTGGCGCAGGATTTCGTTGCCGAGTAGATCCTCGTTCCTCGGGTGGAGACCCAGTTTGACTCGGTTTTCTAGATCGTATTTGGTGATTAGTGCAGATTCCCCTGGGGTGAAAGTTACCGGAGCTCCTACGGCTGCGCGTAGTCTCAGTTTGTCGATGATCGTTGGGTCGCGCACCGTCATGTTCCACCGGGTGGCTAAGGTAGTTGTGGCCACGGCAGTTCCGGTTTCGGCACTCAGTTGTATCTCCAAGGAATCCATCGCGATGACTTTGGTAGGTTCGCGATAGATCCCAGACGAAGTCGCGGCTGGTGATCCTCGTGAGTGGAAATGCATCTTCCTCGCATATCCGTCTCCAGAGACTATCACGGTGGTGTTCGCGTTCTGGGTAGACACGAGGCGTTCAACTTCTACATAAAAGGGGCTCCAATTAAAGTATCTAGCGAGCACCGTGCCGCCCACCGCCGCCCCAGACATCTGAGATTCTGCTAGGGACTCGGGTGGATAATGAACCCTTTTTGGGTCGACGTAGGCTACCATGATATGACTGTTAATTTCTTGGTATTTATACTAGTTGTCACATAGCATGTTCGATAACTATATGTACTGTATCATACGTGTATATGTCATGCTCGTAGAGAAAAGAACATTACGTTCTATTGGGGATTCGCGGTATTTGGCGATGCCCCCTGATTGGCTTCGGTCTAATCGGATAGGCAAAGATGCGTCGGTTACCGTGATTGTCGGCGAGGTAATTACTGTTCTTCCCGCCCGTGACTACACATCTGATAAGATCGACCAGATTTTCGCGAAAGTTGCTACTGTTGCGAAGGCGGTTCTATGATTCCAATCGCGAAACCGATGATCTGCCAAGAGGAGATAGATGCTGCAAATCGAGCCCTCCGGAGCGGTAGACTCGCTCAAGGCCCCGAGGTAGAGGCATTCGAGCAAGCATTTGCGGAATATATTGGAGTAGACCACGCCGTGGCAGTCTCGAACGGTACGGTTGCGCTCTCGTTTGCGATGATTGCGGCTGGGCTCAAAGATAAGCGAGTTCACACTACATCGTTCAGTTTCGTGTCCAGCGCGACATCAATTCTCATTGCCCAGGCCCGTCCGTTTTTTCATGATATAGACCCTGGGACATATCACATGGTTCCTCCATATTCCCATGCTCGCGGATTCCGTGAGGGCGTTTGGCCCAAAGACGGTGTTGTCTTGGTTCACTTATATGGTGCGCCGGCTGAACTTCCGTCCGACCGAGCAGAATTGCGCGTCATCGAGGATTGTGCTCAGTCCATTGGATCTGAAATCGCTGGCCGGAAAGTTGGATCGCTTGGCGTTGCTGGTGCGTTCTCGTTCTATGCAACAAAGAACATGACGACTGCCGGCGAAGGTGGCATGGTTACCACGAATAATCATAGTATTGCTGATCGGATCAGGTTGCTCCGTAACCACGGCGATGTTTGGAAGTACCAGCACGCGACTCTCGGCACGAACGCGAGGATGACCGAAGTACAAGCAGCGGTTGGCCGGGTCCAATTGCGTAAGCTTGATGAGTATAACGCGGCTCGCCGACGCAATGCGCAGTACTATGATACCCATATCGATCTCCCTGGCATTATTACCCCGGAAGGTTCGTCTGGTCACACGTACCACCAGTACGTTCTCCGGGTTTGTCGAGATGCTCCTGTGTCTCGATCTGGGTTTGTTGAGTATCTTCGTAATCACGGCATCCAGTGTGGGGTTCACTATCCGACCATAATACCCGCGCAACCATTGTTCGGTATTCCAGATCTCAGTGAGTACCCTAATGCTATTCGCGCATCTGAGTCGGTAGTCAGTATTCCAGTGGGGCCCTGGGTCTCAGACGAGGACCGCGAGTATATTGTTGGTGTGATTAATGGCATTGCTCCGTGACGTGGCCGGATTGTTTCGGTTACTCTGCGGTCTGATGCCGTGGTTTCCGGTGTTTGTAGTAATGTGCGGCGTGCTAATCATCGTCGTGCTTGCGTGGTGGGTCCAATGATAGTTCCAGATGTCAGGTTGCTCCATGCTATAGAGCGCAGTGGTCTTGGTGTCCACAATCGTCTACATATCCTGCATAAGCAGTTGGCTATGATTGGGTACAAACTGATGCTTTCGGAGCGGTTCCCCGACGAGGCCGGTGCGCACATCGCGGATATCGCAACCGACCTTGGAGATCTGATGGTGCAAATCGATATGCTTGCGTTAGATTTCGATAAGGATCCCGCGGCTATTAAGCGGCTTGGCATTGATCACACGTATGAGGGGTTCAAAGATTTTGATCGGCGTCGGTGGCAACATGTTTCGAGATAAGATGTCTCCGTGTGTACGTGAGCGCACTATCGCGCAGGCGTGGCCGGTGTGCCTGCAGCGTATAGTTTCGTATGGAAAGCTTGTAGGGGCTACTGTTGACCAGAGAGGTGATCAGACATACGAGATGCTGTGTTTTCGTGTTGAGGTCACCGATCCGCTCCAAGACATGATACCCCGTCTGCCGAGGATGCCAGGGGTTACGGCATGGGGCCGAAACGACCTCCTGGACGAATATTACGAGGCTGAAATCATCGGTACGAGGCCGAAACCGAGTGGGTTCAGTTACGTATACGCCGACTGGATCCGGCCAATGATTCCGGTGGTCATCGATTTGTTGAGGTCATGCCCAACATCTCGGCGAGCTGTTATACCGATCAGTGCGCAAGACGATGCGCTGCAGCCCGATCCACCGTGCCTCCGGTTGATTCAATTTCTAATCCGCGGTGGTCATCTGGTAATGATCACGTTGTGGCGGTCGCGGGATTATGCGGGTGCTGCTGCAACGAATATGTACGGTATGGTGCGGCTGCAGGAACACGTTGCCTCCGAGTTAGGCATTCCGGTTGGCAGGTACATTGACGTGTCCGACTCTGCGCACATACGTATCGGTAAAAAAGACAATAAGAACGATCGAGGTGATTTGTGTTGGGTCGAAGAAGTGATTTGATCGTAGGTGTTATCGGCGTTGGTAACATGGGGCAGAACCATGCCAGGGTATACTCAGAGCTCAGGGGAGTCGAAGAGGTCATCGTGTATGATTCCGATCCCGGCAAGCGTCTTCGGGGTGTCCATACGACTGCGGATCTCGGTGACCTACTCGACGCCGTTGATTTGGTTAGCATTTGCACACCTACCCCATCACATAAAGATGTCGTGTGTCGCGTTGCTGAGGTTGGTATTCCATTTCTCGTCGAAAAGCCACTCGCCAGCACTCTCGATGATGCCCTCGCTATTGGATCAATCTCGGTCCAGATAGCTGGTGTTGGCCATATTGAACGGTTCAACTTGACTGCTGCTACCGCTTGCCAGCTTGCAACCCGCCCTGCCCACATATCCATTCGTCGGCACAATCCTTGGTCTTCGCGCGTCACTGACACATCCGTTGTCCATGATCTCATGATACACGACATAGATCTAGTTAGACACGTGCTGTTTGACAGGGACCCGGACACCATTGTTTCTGTAGTAACACCGAATGCCGCCCGAACTATAATGACATTTGGCGAGTCTGTTGTAAGCCTCAGTGCCAGCCGATCGTCCATGGTAAAAGTTCGCGACATTTCCATCGAGTGCGATGATTACACAATTGTCGCCGACATGATTGACCAAGCATTGTGCGTCTACTGGCGACCAGATCATACTGAGTTCGCTGCCGGAGAGTTCCGACAGGAACAGAGCATGGAGAAAATAGTGGTCCCCAGAGTCGAGCCGCTCCGAGCTGAGTTGACGGAGTTTGTTCGGTGTGTCGCCGACGGAGACGCGTTTCCGGTGACTATCGATCAGGCTATAGTGAACATGGAATTGTGCGAGATGATCCATGATAGCAAACAGTGCAATTGTGGAGCCGGGTGCTGTCATCGGTGATGGCACGGTTGTGTGGCATTTCAGCCACATCCGCGAGACCGCTGTCATTGGTCGGGATTGTAACATCGGGGAGCATGTCTACATCGACAACGGTGTTGTGATTGGGAGAGGCTGTAAGATCCAGAACGGTGCCAACTTGTATGGACCGCTTGTCATAGGAGATAACGTGTTTATTGGTCCCGGCGCCATAGTGTGCAACGATCGACGCCCCCGGGCGTGGGTGTGGGACAGGAGCGCGGCATCCACGACTACGATACGCAGCCGTGCCAGTATTGGTGCTGGCGCAATCATTATGACCGGTGTCACCATCGGTGACAGTGCGATGGTCGGTGCTGGTACCGTCGTGACGAAAGATGTACCACCCAATACTACTGTGGTTGGATACCCAGCGAGGAAATTGGAATGATAGTCGAAGTTATTGGATTAGGTAGGGCCGGCCTGCCGTTGGCTTGTGTCATGGCGGATGCCGGACTTGATGTGATCGGTGTAGATGTGGTTCCAAGTTTAGTTGAAACGGTGAATGCTGGTATCAATCCATACCCAGACGAGCCCGGGCTCGACGTGTCGCTGATCAGGGCTTCTGGGGAGTGTGTTCCTGCAGACGTGTTCGTGATAGTAGTGCCCGTTGGCCTGATGCCAAATAACGAACCAGACCTCACATGCCTCGAGGAAGCTTGTCGTAGCGTAGGCGAGGTCCTGCGCGAAGATAACCTGGTGGTAGTCGAGACTACGGTTCCGGTTGGGACCACCGCAAACGAGGCCCGTGGTTGGCTTGAGGATTCCAGCGGACTTAAACTCGGAGAGTTCTACCTTGCTCACTCCCCCGAGCGAATCATGTCTGGGATGGCCGTCAGTCGTCTCAGCAATTTCCCGAAGGTTGTCGGGGGCGTTACTGCTGCATGTGGACTCAAGGCGCACCATTTCTATGCATCGTTTCTACCTGATGTCAGGATGGCTGCAGATTCCAAGACCGCAGAGTTCACTAAGATCGCCGAGGGGTGCTACCGCGATGCCAACGTTGCCCTCGCAAACGAGCTCTACATTGCAGCTCAGACGTATGGCATTAACTACACCGAGGCTGCGCGGCTCGCCAGCCATGGGTACTGCCACCTTCACCGACCCAGCGTAGGAGTCGGAGGCCACTGTATTCCGGTGTACCCACACTTTTTGATATCCGACCCCCGGATCGACCGACCTCTGTATATCGAATGTGCCCGAGACCTTAATGATTCGATGGTCCACTACTGGGTCCAGCGACTCCTGTTCGAGATGAACTACGATAGCCAGGTTACATTGTGCTTACGTGGTATCACTTACCGGCCCGGCGTCAAGTCGATTGTTGGCAGTCGCGCCATCGATCTGTATCGTGCGCTGCAAGAGTTCGAGTTGGATGTTGGCGTATTCGATGAGAACTATACCCGAGACGAAATAGAATCCATTGGACTCAAGTATATCGAGCCAAGTGACGCAAACATTGTGTTTGACACGCACACATTGGAGATAACTCATGATTCGACTAGCTAAACCATGGATTACCGACTCTGAGAAACGTGCTGTCGCCGAGGTACTTGACAGTGGGTGGCTTGCTGAGGGCGAGAAGGTAGCAGAGTTCGAGAAAGCTCTGGCTGAGTATGTTGGTGTGAAACACGCGGTCGTTGTTCCGAACGCTACTCTTGGATTAACACTTGCGCTTAAGTCACTCCGGCTTGGTGCTGGGTTGGTTGGTGTGCCTGGGTTCACACACCCGGCGACCAAGTGTGCGGTCCTCGGCGCCGGGCAGTCGATACATTATTTCGACGTTTCCCATAATGGCAACGTCGATGGTCAGTTAGTCGCTGAATTCTGTGACAAATATTCGCCAGTTGCTATTATGCCCGTTTCGTGGGGTGGGACCGCACTTGATAGTGAGGTGTATAGTACCGCTCGTTCGTATGGTGCGGCTATCGTTGAGGACTGTGCTTGCGGACTTGGTGCTATAAACGAATCCGGTCAGCTGGCTGGATCCGCTGCTGATGTGTCAGTCGTGTCATTTCATCCCAGGAAGATTATCACTACTGGGGAAGGCGGTGCGTTACTTACTGATCGAGACGATGTTGCTAAGTTTGCACGCGAGGCAAAGAACTTCGGAGGTCAGTGCGCTACGAATCTGAAAATGAGTGATTTGAACGCCGGCCTCGGGCTCGCGCAACTTCGTCGGATCGAAGACATTATTGAACACAGGCGGTTATGTGCTAAGATATATACCGAGGAAATTGAGCGGGTGGGTATGACCCCGTGGTATCTACCCGAAGTCGACCGCGAGCGCCGCGTATACCAATCATATTGTGTTGAGGTCCCATATCATCGCGATCGTATAATACCGATTATGCGGATAGGAGGTATTGAAACACAGGTCGGTTCGTATTATATAAACGCGCCAGGTAATAGGCCGTTACTCGAATCATACGGACTGTCCACTAGTCTTTTGACTTTGCCTATCAATCCCGAGCTGACTCCCGAAGATATTTCGTATGTCATAGATACACTCGTTTTGGCAGAGGAGGCATTGAGTTGTCCAAAGCATTAGTAGTCGGTGGTGCCGGTTTCATCGGTAGCCATTTGGTAGAGGCACTACGAAACGACGGGATGGATGTGTTCGTGGTCGACAACATGTCACTTGGCCGGCCCGAGAACATCCCCGGCGTAGATGTGTTCCGGGTCGATGCTAGTGTGATAAGCGAATTGGACAAAGTATTCGATACGATCGGTGAGGTCGATGTCGCGTTCAATCTCGCTGTGGTTCCATTGCCCGTGTCGCTTCGGGCTCCTAAGCACTGTTTCGATGTGAACGTGTCTATCACGTCTGCTCTCTGCGAGCTCGCCAGAGAGGGCGCCATAGACACCCTCATCCAGTTCTCGTCGTCGGAAGTGTATGGATCACTGGTGTACACCCCACAAGACGAGGACCACCCCCTGTATGGTAGAACTCCCTACGCCGCCAGCAAAGCCGCTGGAGATCTCCTGGTCCAATCATATGCCAGGACGTTTGGGATCGACTACTCGATAATCAGGCCGTTCAACACTATCGGCCCCCGGCAAAACAGTGGATCTTACGCCGGTTTGATTCCGGCCACCGTGACTCGGTTGATGAGGGGTCTACCCGCACGGATCCACGGCGACGGATCGTTCACCAGAGACTATTCCTATGTCACCGATGTAGCCCAGGCCGCGGTGGATATATATCATTGTGATAGGTGCCGTGGCGAGATCATCAACATAGGCAGCGGTGAGGAGCACTCGGTCGAAGAGGTCGTTATGACCATTGCTGAACTGTTCGACGCAGATTCAAGTGTAGAGTACACCACTGTGCGTCCCGGTGACGTGGCTCGTATGCGAGCTGGCACCGCGAAAGCATATGAGTTCTTTGGTTATTATCCAACGATGTCGTTCGAAGAGGCACTGGAGAACACCGTGTCTTGGTACATTAGGAGAGGAAAACTTGAGTAGATTGCGATATTGCCTGTTTAGTGGTATGGAGGACTCCGAGTCCACCGAACGGGTGACCATGAGCGGGTTACTTTGTTGGCCCAAAGCATGGTCGATATATGGCAGACTTGGTGAAAAGTCTGCCAACACGACCCGAGACCATCTCGAAAGATTCGATGTTATCCACATAAACTATACCCCAAGTAACCCGTCTTATGTGTCTGCCGTCCGCGAGGCGCTTGGAGATAGTGACACCCGAATAATAGTGAACGTTGATTTCGCTATTGGAATGTGGAGTAACATTGATCCGTTCGTCATGAAAGACCAGCTGCTGAAAGCTGACATGGTATTCCACGTCGAGCCGGTCGGTGCCGCGGCTCTGCAGCAGTTCCTTGGGACCACAGTTCATACTATCCCCCACCCGTCTGACGTGGCTCGCGTCAAAGAGTTCCGCCAGCCCACCGCGTTCCCTGCTGTAGCGGCTTGCCAGTACCATCGGTACTTGTATACCTGGCATCCGTACTTCTATGCGCTCCGCGGTTATCCCGAGCTCCGGACTGCACTGATGAACGTGTCTCCGCCCCAACCCAGCGTGCCGCTTGATGCGTATTTCAACGAGGTGTTTACTCGGACCCACTACGAAGAGTACCTCACAATGCTCGGAGGGAGTTTTATCAATCTGGATCTTACGCCGGATTACACGTACGGCAGGGGGATAGTTGATGCGGCTTCGCTTGGGGTTCCGACCATCGGTTCTATCACGTGCCAGGCTGCTAGGCATATTTGGCCAGACCTTGTAGTCCAGCCGTATAGAATCGATCAGATAAAATACAACATATCGAAGCTTATCACTGATCCAGAGTTCGCTGGTGATATGTCTAGTCGAGGCACCGAGCTCTCTGAATATTACAACTTGGAGAACAGTTACAATCGGATGGTAGAATGTCTGAACGAGTCCTCATAGTGACTGGCACCAGCATAGGTATCGGCGGCATGGATTCTGGCGCTCAGGGGTATCTCACTGCCGATGCCATGCGTCGATATCTTGGGTGGGATGCCAAGTGCTTGTGTTTCCAGCAGAGTTATCTTGGATATGACTACGATTGGGTTCGTGGATTTAATATCTCGGACGAATCGGTGCTCAAATACGCTGCTGATTGTAGCATGGTAATATTTATGGACAGCCCGGAGGTTTTCCGAGATTTCAAGTTAGCACAAGCTATTCAAGGCATTCCAACGTGCGTTCTTGGTGTTGGCACTGGTCTACGACTTAGATCCAACTATACTCTGATGGACCAGATCACTGGCCGGTTGCCTGTGATTGTGCCACCGCACGACGAAACACTGGTCAATGCAGTGTGTGGGGTTCCGTTCGATTTTGTCATTGTGGATATCGACGAGATCGATCGACTTACTCAACCCCAACACGACGAGTTCACGATATGCCACGCACACACTCGAGCTCTGAATAAGGGTCATGATCAACTTGTGGAGATCATCAAGCGCATCCCATATAATAAAGAACAGATATTTCAGCAACCCTGGGCACAGTCGATCGCAACCAAGTCTCGGTCACATGTGGTGCTCGATGATTTCTACCACCCGTCGTATGGGCTCAATGTGCTCGAGGCCGCGGTGATGCGCCAGCACGTTGTCAGCAGTATAGGGCCATGGTGTTACTTCATTGACCCGGAGCTCCCGTTTGGGTCGTGTCACCCATCGATCACTGGCAAGTCTGTGGTTGATGGTGCCATTGACATGATCGAAGACATGGTCGAGGGAAAAGGTCCGGATCTCGAAGTTGCGCGTAAGTGGGTCGAAGACAAACACCACGCCAAGAACGTGGCTCCAAAGTGGAGGTGGTTTGCTAAATGGCTGCATACACAGTGAAGGGTAACGTGCATATTGGTCCCGGTGTGTTTATCGGTGAGGGAACGTACATAGATGGATACCACACTGCTGATCTTGGACACATCATTATCTTGCGTGACACGTGGATAGGACAACAGTGCTATTTGCATGGCGCTGGCGGGATATTCATCCACTCGAATGTTGGTATCGGGCCGGGCGTCAAGATATTCACATCATATCATAAGTTGCCGGCCTGCCCGGGGATTCCCATAAAAGATCAGCCACTCGAGTTCGCGGGAGTTACTATACACAGAGGCGCCGATATTGGGGTTGGGGCAATTATTCTTCCAGGTGTATCCATAGGAGAGTACGCTCAGGTTGGCGCTGGAGCAGTCGTGACCAAAGATGTTTCCGCAGGCGATGTTGTTGTAGGTAATCCGGCTAGGAGCATGAAAAATGATCTGTAAACGATGTGTTATGGATGATACCGTACCAGGTATCACGTTTGATGATGATGGCGTGTGCAACTACTGCTATCAGCACGACAAGTTTGAGATGATGCACCCCATCGGCGGATTCGATCGAATCGCAAAGAACATGAAAAGTTGTATCGTTGGGGTATCGGGTGGGCTCGACAGTTCGTATACACTGTATCTGGCCAAAGAGAAGTATCACCTCGATGTTCTAGCAGTCAATTTCGATAACGGGTTCGGCACCTCAGTTGCAGCTCACAACCTTGAGGTAGTTACAGAGGGACTTGACGTTCCATTGTACACATACTATGCCGACAAATCGTTGGCGTACGACTCGATGCTCGCATTTATGCGGGCGGGTCTCCCTGACATCGAAGCAGTGACAGATATTTCGTTTGTTGCGTCCCTGTACAAGATGGCTTCATTGACTGGATACAAGAATATTCTGATCGGCAGCAGTTTCCGCACCGAGGGAATAACTCCTCACGGCATGTTCTATTTCGATGCCGCCTACGTTCATGACGTGTCCGCCAAACATGGTAAGTACGGAGGCAAGATCCGTAACCCGGATCTCTTGTGGCTCAAGCCCTGGTTAAAATGGATTGTTGCGGATAGGATTCGTAGGTATACTCCACTATACTACCATGATTATGTCAAAGACGAGGCAAAGGACTTCTTGTCAGATCAGTTCGGTTGGAAATGGTATGATGGACATCACCGAGAGAATGTGTTCACTGAATTCTGCAACAACTACTGGCTGTACAAGAAGTTTGGTATCGATTTGCGCAAAGTTGAATATTCTGCGTTGATACGCACACATCAACTGGATCGCGACGATGCACTTGACAAACTTAGCTCGCCCCCCAAAGTGGACCCCACGACGTTTGATCGTGTCGATGACGCGCTTGGCATAAGCAGCATTGAGCGCATACTGATGGTCGAGGGATCACGCGGATCCCGTGATGACTACGAGACGTACAAACCCACGTTTAGAAAGATGGCTCCGTTGTTTTGGGCGTTGGCCCGGGCCGATCTTGTTCCCCGATCGTTCTATGAAAAGTACTGCAGGAGCTAATCATGAATTACGTTGTATACACCACAATTGGTTGTCCGAAGTGCGAGGAACTCAAGAAAGTCCTCAGATCGCGAGGCATTGAATTCGAGGTGAAAGACATGTCTGCCCCCGCGGCTATCACTGAGCTCCGAGTTAATGGCGTGTTCACGCTCAGTGCGCCCGTTCTATCTGTTGGGGATAAATTCTATACAGTCGAAGAGTTGGCAAAAATGGGGTTTTTGAGTTAGCGGGGGGGCAACCCCCCGTAATCAACCAGACATGGTATTCGTTTTACCAATCTAACTGATCCCGGAAACGGGGTCATCAGTTTTCCGTTTTCCAGTTGGACTACTAACCTTGGAAACTTGCTTGACACTTTCCCACGGGTTTTCATGGTGCTTGGTAGGTCAGTATTCGATTGGATTATTGCTACTACTATTCCGGTTCTGGGCCCCCATGCAACCGTGTCGCCAATGATACAGCACTGGTTACTAGCGTATCGCAGCATTGTCATGCCAGCGTTGTTTGACCTGGTTTATCCGCTAGCCTAACAATCTTAGAGTACGATGTTATGGACAAAGAAAATGATCCGTTGTACTCATTCGTGTACACGCCGCGCATCTCGTACCATGCTCCTTCTACTAGTTCGCTGATTCCCGCAGCGTGGGACTTTTCCCATAACACCGCTTCTAGTCTGCCGGTCTTGTCTGCTACGATGCACTTCTGGCGAATTGATGGGTGTGGGCTGATTTCCGCGTCTTCACATTCCACCCTGACGTTAATTTTCTTGCCTGGCTCGTTGATTGCGCATAGTTTGGTTATTTTAATGTCCTGCATAGAATCCCTCCGCGCCCTCGATGAAGTATTCTTCCCAGGTTTTGTCCAATTCTTTTTTCTTTGCCTCGTGCTTTTCGAACACGTTTGTGTCCATGACCAAAGTTACTTTCCTTGGCATAGCACCCAGCTGGCTGGCCGGCAATTTAAGGGTTTCGGTCGTGGGTATTGTAGGTCACCCGGCACCGAGAAACTCGATCCTAGGGCAAATGGTAAAGCCCACTTCCATAGAATAAAAAAGAGACGAGGGGGGTTACCCCTCAGTTGGCGCGGGCGGTTCAAGCACCTTGATTTCCAGTTCGGACATCTCGTAGTTCTTGATTCCGGCTTTGCCGATCATTCCACCGAGAGGCTTGTCCTGGTCCTCAGTGAACTCTTCTCCGACCATGGTCGCGACATCTGCCTTCACGTCTGTCATGATTCCTTCGAGATCCTGTAGAGTGTCTCTCATGATGGGTTTGACCAGCCGGTATGCGTACTTCTTGGCCTCGTTGGCCTGGAACCCGCTACCAACCCTGTTGCTCATGCCTTCCTGGATCTCCACGTCCAGGTCCTGGACCTCTTCTTTGAACCTGGAGATCTCTCGAAGCATCGATTCCTCGAAAGCGGAGGTCATGTCGACCATCCGCCTTCGGAGCTTGTTGACGTCAGTGTTATCTCTTACTACTTCTACCATCAGATCTCTACTCCTTCGCCGACTGCTCTGTAGTAAAGCTTCAGAGTTCCCTTCGGAATTATTGGGCCGGCCGTGTCCGCGCTTGGGTTCATATATAGAGGGTGAGCTGCGCCGGACAGGTAAAGCCACTTGCCCCCCTTTATGTATCCTTCGATCTGAACTACCCGGTTATTTCTGATCGGGTTGCCCGCAGACGTGGTGTCAGTCATTATCAGTGCGCCCGTGAAATCCCCGCTGTCCGGGAAGGCGATGGAAGACGTTGAGACGAACTGAATCGGAGGGAACGCCGCCGGAAGAGGTATCCACTGGCCAGCCACGCCAAACAACGTCTGAGTCGTTGTATAAGCGTTTGGTATGTCGAATTGTGCGTATGCCATCTCTATACACCTCCGGGCACTTTGTACCTGTAGCCCCACACGGCAATCATAGCCCCCCTAGTCGGAGCGGTCGTCCACGCAGGTACCGCGGTACCGTTGTCCTTGATCTGGATCGAAGCCTGGTTGTTCCAGACCCACATGCCCTTGCCCAGTCTCGCTGGTCCCTGGAAGTGGCCAGAGTTGGTGTAGATCCCCATCGGCATCGGCAGGCAATTGAGGTCAGGATCAACAGGGAACTGCGGGTGCTTCGGAGAACCATCTATCCATAGTCTCAGTTCCTTGAGGTTATTGTGCGGCATTACGCCGATGTGCTCGATCTTGATTGCCCTGCTTCTGTCCAGGTTCCAACTGAGCTCCTGGGACTCGTCGGTGACGTTGGTTCCTTCCATGGTGAAGTCGTACCAGGTGTTAGGCGTAGTGGCGTTTGCGTTCTGAGCGTAGGTGATGAACCGCTCCAGGTACGGCATACCGACATCGTTTCCACCGGGTAGCTGGGACCAGTTCTTGAGACCGAAGTTCCCACCGCCCACAGCTTTCTGGACCTGGGTGATCGGCATCACATCGGTGTTCGCGAGATCGCCCATTGCCCAACTGCAGTCCACGTTTCCGCCGGAAAGTATCCCGTGATACTCGAGGATCTCTTTCAGCTTAGCTTCGGACCTCACCTGGATGGTATGGAGTCTAACTCGCATTTTCCCGGCCGATATTGCGGCTCCGCCTTCAGACGTCCTCGGGATCTGGACCTTGATTCCGAGAGACTGTCCCGGACCCACTTTTGGCGTGGCGTTTATTACAGGACCGCCTGCAAGCACACCCTTACCGAAGTTCGTGCATACCAGGTTGCCTGCGCCACCATATTTCTCGCCCTGGCCGGCGCGGAACTCTGACGGGCCAACGTTTGGGGCGCCTGCGGTGATCGCTGGGCACATCAGCTCGTTCACAGTGATGTTGTCCTTCTCGACCCCATCTATGACGAGTCTGACTGCTTTCAGTTTCTCTCTGTACATCACGTTCGTCGGGCCGATCAGTTCCATGCCCTCAATCTCCATGACGGTCTCGTGGTCGTTTACCAGGGACTTGACCGCATAACGATCGTCCATATAGTATCCGTACCCAGTCTGACCCGTCCGAAGATCCTCTCCGACAGCGGCGTTGCTGGTGCTAAAGTCGAATTCAAAGTCGATTACTCCTCGACGGTGTAGTTCTATATTGATTCCTCCAGATGGTGTTATATTCCACCTGATATATATCCCGCAGCAAGAGTTTATAAACTGGCGTGCCAATATCTAAATAGTATAACCTCGAAATAGTTTGATTATGGCACAGAATGATCCTGTGGTTGTCAAGTTGGAGCCATCGTTGAAGAAAAAATATAAAAAGCTGTGCGTCGACGAAGGTGTTTCGATGGGCAGACCGATACGGCAGTTCATCGAGAGCTACGTCCGATCACATCGGAAAGATGGTAGCATGGTCGAGTGAGTCACCCCTCAATCTGTTGTATCTTCTTGAAGTATGCAATTGCTCCGTCACCGTTACCAAATGGCGTTGGACCATACAAGTACTTGGCAGCGAGTTCCATGTCGCCACCACGCACATTGTCCAATGCCATTTGCAGATCCTTTGATCTGAACCCCATTCCTATCGCCATACCGTATGCTTTTGCCAACCCCTCGGCAGTTGGTGGTCTCGCGTTGAGCAGTTTCAGTATTGTATCTATACTCACAATATTCCTCCGATTGGTGCGAACAGTATGTTCGAGCAGAACACAGATTGCCAGTTTTCAGCAAACCACACACACCAATCGGGTGTGCGGTTGTAGTCAACTACAACTATTACGATGACGGAGATCGCCCCCCATTATACGACCCCCGCGTTGCCGTTGTCTTTGTCTTTGTTCATTGCGTCTTGGAACCCTTCCCGATACGCTTTTGCATCTTCGTTCCACCCGAAATTCTGAACCACCTTTTTTATGATCACGTCGCTCGATGGGAATACTTGGGTCGCGGTATCTCCCGACACAGCAGTCACGATTCCCCCGCCATAGCTCATTTTGTCTGCTTTTATGACCTCGAAAAACGGTGCAAACGTGTACTGGAGGTGGATCTCGAATTTGGATTTTGTCATGCCTACTCCGCCATGCTGTTTGAACCGCGCACAGCAATTCCTTGTCGCACACCGATTCGTCTCACGGTTCTGGTTTCCATCTCGACTCCGAGGCCATCGTTTACTGCGTCGCTGAACGATTTGAAGAATCCCTTTTTGACTGCTGTACCGATGCCTCCTTTATTGTATGCTTCGTACATGTTTAGGGCGTCTTCGCGTATCTTTGGTATGTCCTCTGGCTCCAGTTCGATGTCCATCATTTGGTTTGATATCTGTTTCATGGCTTGTTTCTGACCTGGGTCAGTAGCCCATCCAGAGAATATGTCAAACAGTACTGATCCGATTAGAGATGTGCCCACTTCACCTAGCTTGGTGCAACACGCCTTTTTACCCACCTCGGCGGCTTTCGCTACCCACACAGGTTGGATGAATTCTCCGGCGCTTATTTGAACTGCAGTCGGATTTGATTGTTTGCTAGTTGTTGGTATCTGGCCGACTTCCTGTTCTTGTCTCAGCGCATCTATCGTCGCGCACACGTTACACTTTTTGACGGTTTTTGAAAGCCATTCTTGATACGTAGGTGATTCCAGTTCCGCTTTGGTCCACTCGCGTTTTGGGAATAGCATGTAGGCTATTTTTGTTCCAGCCGGGGGAGTCGGATCGTATCCGATAGCTGCTCTATAGCCACTTGGTTTTCCGTCCTGGGACGAATTCCAGTTCACGATGTTCTCTACTGTTACCCTATCAGATACTACTAGTTTCCAGTTATCTCCATCATCAAGTACTTGCATCCGAGACTGCATCCAAGACCTCCGTCGCGCACAAGTTTAGTACGTCCATCAGCTTTTTCGAATCGTCGATGTCTTTCAATATATCCTTGTATAACCCAGGATATATATGTTCTAGTAGTTCTGCGGCGACGTCCACAAAATCATCTACGGTTACGTCGCTAGCCACCGATCGTACTAATTCCACATAGTCTGCCCCGCCCGTAGACATTATCGCACTAACGATAGCGTTTGCGTCCATTATCCGCATCCGGTCCACCATTTTTGCCACTTCTTCTACTGGCGGCATCCCTCTCGCTGCCGTTACCCCCATCTCAAACAACTCGTCGACGGTCATGAGATCACCGACCTCAGCTTTTTGCCAGCGCCCTCGTCGGATCCCATCTTCTTTTTGAGTCGCATACCATCAACCAGAGCGCTTCCCAGCCCAGAGAGTGCTTGCCACTTCGCAGCTTCTGCCTGGTTCGCCATCATGCGTTCTTCGCTTTCGCGGTTGTATCGTTCCTGTTCCAGTTCCATTTGTTTCTGTCTCAGCGAGAACTCGTAACGCGCTGCTTCGGCATCCAGGTTTTTGGCTGCACTCAATTCGACGCCAGTCGCCTCTTTGAATCCGTTTAGCGTCGCGATCAGGTCATCTTTCGATAGACCCCCAGATTGCCGCTGTGTTTGCTGCTGCATGAACTGCAGCTGTCGCTCTAGTGCGTCTTTCTGGATCTCCATCAAGTGATTGTAGTATTCTTTCTCGGCCTGTGCTTTTTCTGTGTACACTTTCTCCATTCGTTCCATGGCGGCGTTGTTTGATTGCGAGTTGGAGGCCACGATTGCTTGGGTCATAGCCATCATCGCCTGGATCATTTCACGGTTCCCGTTGTTGTCTGGTGACTGTTTCGGCTGGGCCATCTGTTGCATTGTCATCCAGAGCTCGAGCATGTTGCGTTGCTGTTCGCTGCTCGCGGTTGTCATCGCTAGCATCATCTGGGCCATCTCGCCCATACCTGCCGGTTTGTCGCCACCAGTATTCGATAGTCTCTGCAGGAATTGGTTTCCAGGCACCATCGCCCCCATTAGATCCCTTGACTGTTCTTTTATGAACCCGGCTCGTTCCTCTTCTGGGAGCATCTGTACCATTTCAAGTATTGGATTTCGTGTCGTTTGTGGGGTGCCCATCCCCCACATTGGTGCCACTATCCCAGTTTTGGTCCCGCTTTTCAGTTGCTCCAACTCTTGCTGGCTTTCCAGTTCCAGTAACTTTGCTTTATTGCGGTTCGCCCTCATGGAAGAGTTCTTGATCTCGTTGACCATCAGGTCTTCCAGCGACGGTTCCGGAAATCCGGTGGGGTGTTGATCAGCCGTTTCCAATACCTCGACTGTGTCTTTCATCAAACTGGAAGGTTTGGCTGCGGTCGTTTTCTTGTCGGCTTCCTTGACCTGCTGTTTTGCCATGTGGCTGTGTTTTATCGAAACAGCTATATAACCGCGTCGTGTAAATAGTGTGTAAATGAGGTGATAAAGCTGGACAAGTCTGGATGGTGGCAGGATGTTTCGCCCCGCGGGAAGAAGAATGTAAACATGGCTACAGTTATCCCCCGAGAGCCAGATTCACGGGAGCTGGCAGCGATTGGAGAGTGGCTGGAACGGAACGGGAAGATCCCCACGAACAACCCGTATAACGTGACCAAGTTTGCACTAACCAGCTTGCGTGGCGCGTTCAGGAAGATGCTAAAGTAATGCCAGCCCACCCATACCATTGTAACATTGACATGCTTATTTTTGGTAGGCATTTCAACGCAGTACACGATACCCTTGACATGCTCGCCAAGGACATGGGACCTAACCACCGTGATTACTACCACGACGACGCTGGGGTTGCCATGATCTATAACCAGATGGTAGACATCACAGCGGCGTGGTCCGCGTTCTACCACATCGTATTGGATCTGGTCAACGATGAAGTTGGCCCCGACGAATGTATTGCGGTGTTTTTATGGAGATACTGGAATGGTGATATTCCATGGTACGATCCGAGCCAAATACCACCTCCATTAAAATAGGAGCAAAATCATAGGAGAGATAGTATGCCAGAAGATGAAGTAGTAGAAGCCAGCTCTGAGGAGCCCTGTGAAACGTGCGATGACATGAACAAAGTCCTCGCCGCGTTCAGTTTGACAACCGCATGTCAATACGTCGAAGACGATGAGAAGAAACGCGAGTGCATCGACTGGGCGGAGAGTATTGATCCCGAGACCATCGACAATTTCATGAATGTTGCTAAAGATCTTGTTCGACGCGCCGGGATAGATGCTATCAATTTGATGACTACGACTACCAATGATGTCCTCCATTCCGCAATGATTGAGGTTATTAAAGAGCAAAAGGATGCCGGTATGCCGATACCCGAGGCGCACGACCGGATATACAAAGCTCTGACACTTAGACGAGGATTATGACTGACCTGGAATCGTTTGCCGCTGCCAACAAAGTGTTGATCCATCCTCGCGTATACAGCGAAGAGGTTGGCGGCCCAGACAAGTTTATGGAACAATTCGGTGGGCGATGCCCGGTCCTTGGTGACTTTCGCAGTTGCCCGTGTCCGGAATCGCTAGAGGAGATCCAGGCACCTGATCCGATGAACCAGCACTGTGTCGGGTGGGTTATCATCACCGAAGCTTACCTCAAGGCCATTGACCCTCGAGGTAAAATCTACTCGACGACCTCCATTCCTTCGGCATCCCCGGCCAAAGTTCTCGATAGTACCGACGAAGTTCTCCGGCAGTATTCGCTTGGCGTTGGTGATGCGGTTACTGCTTTTCGTAAAGACGATTTCGAAAGTGCGTTCGACAAACTTGTCGAGATGGCCGATAGCACAGATTGCGAGGTATGCAAAGAAGTGTTAACGGTGGCGGCTATCCATGTCAACAGCGCCCGGAACATGTGTGACCTCCCATATGAAGGTGCCTGTTCAGAAGAACGTGCCCGCGTTGCCGCTGAGCTCGCGAAAGTTCAGAAGCTGTTTGCTGGTGAGGCCGAGGAGAAAAAAGCAGATAAGCCCAAGTCCGAGTATCGCGAGAAGGTCACCGAATGGCTTAATAGCTCCGAGCTCGCCGCGGCGGTTTCGCGTGTGGCAAAGCCCGAGTTCCACCAAAAGATAAAGTTCAGCATGGCCGCCAAGCTTGCTGGGGGCAAAGCGGACACTATCGACGACGCGATGGATATCGTTGTTGACGAGCACCCGGGGTGGTTTTAATTGGACCAGTTAGATAAGCAGATCATTGGGTTTATTGCCATGGAAGGATCGCTCCGTGTTACTGCTCTCGCGAGCAAGATATTCGATACGTGCAACAAGTACGAGAAAGAGAAGAATGCTAGCGCTCTTCGGTATCGCCTTCGTCGCATGTTGGATCATGGGTTGCTACAATACGATGAGCGAACGCGCGAGTATTCACTTACCGAATGCATCATATGCGATCGATGCACTGTGATACTTCACGATGGCGAGGACATACCCATCGAAATGGGTCCCGCGATCCTTTTTAGGTTACACGATGCGGACTTTTTATTGCTATTACAACAGCCTTAAATACGTTCGTAGCTGCATAACTAACATGGCACAGCAAGGATTTAAAGTCACGATCGTGTTCTTTGTCATGTTCACGATATTAGCTATTGTGGCCATGACTAGACCCACAGAAATAGCATCGACTATAATGACTGCGTTGATTGGTGCGTTGAGCGCTATCACGGGCACATACTATGCTACCCGTGGCCAGACCTCGGGATGATTGTATGGCCATTGAAATCGACCCGACAACCATTACTGCGGAAAACAACGCGCTGGCCACTGCTGCGATCCTCATGAAAGTCAACGAAATCGCCACTGATATCAGAGAATTTAAGTCAGATATTGCCGCTGACGTCGGAGAGTTGAAACATGAGTTCCGGCGCCAATGCGATCGTCAAGAAGACGAGATGTCCTCTCTCCGTAATGAGGTCAAGTGTATATGGAAAAAGGTCGATGACCACGAGCGCGTGATGGTGTTTTTGAGGTTTTCGTCGTGTGAAATTATACCCTGGGTAAAACGCAACAAAAATAAAATTGGGTTCGGCATTTTGATCGTTTCTGGTTACCTGTCGTTGTTGGACTGGATTAACCGGTGGCTTCAGTGGAATTTCTTGCCGCCAGTTTCGTAGATCGCTTTGATTATACCCTTTGCGGTTTTCGGACCCATCCCGGGCACGCTTCTCAGTACTCCCGGGTCTGTGACTAGCTGATACTCACTCGTTTTGCCGTTTTTACCCGTTTTGGTTACGTTGGCTGCCAACGCAACTCTGATTCCTGCGGATTCCATCTCCTTTGACAACTTATACCCCACTTTCGGTAGGCATTGCATCATCGCGACGGCTGGAGATTCTGCACGTATCCCTGGAAGTCCTATAGCATTGTTCTCTGCAGCCCACGCAATGTCCACCACATGTTCCATAGTTATCTTGTGATCTTTGCTCAGGTACAGTGGTTGGAATCCAGATAACAGCATGGCTGCATACCCATCCATCCACCGGTGCCATTCGCGAAGCTTTGTTTTCTCGTCGCGCCACCCGGTTTTGTCCCGATCGGGTATTGCGTTGTATACGTCTTCGGGGGATCCAAATATGATTACGTAGCATGGCATTCCCATGTTTCTAGCGTTTCGTCGCTGTGTTCCGAGGTGCCCGTTGAAAAGACTGGCTATTGCGTCGGCGTCTTCTTTTAGTTCGAATCCTACTTTTCCGATCACCAGGTCGATTCCCAGGTCATCGGTGTTTTCCCACTTTATAGGCAATTGGTATCTATCTGGATGACGCGACATGATTTCAACCATTGCCATGTGACGTTTGCTCCCTCTTTCGCCAGCCGACATTCTAACTTCCATGACCGCGAATTGGACGCAATTGGCTATATATGCACCGCACCGTATAATGACTTCATGCAAGCCGTTATTCTTGTCGCCGGCCGAGGTCAGCGGATGTGTTCACTAACTCTCACCCGACCAAAATGCATGGTTCCAGTGGCAGGCAAGCCAATCCTACACCATATAATCGATCGATGCTGTGCCGTTGGTATCGACGACATTGTGGTTGTTGCCAACTATTTCCACGATAAGATCGTCGCCAACGCGACGGTGATCATCCAGCCCAGCATAGGCACCACAACGGATGCGATACTCGCCGCTAGAGATGTATTACAAGACGAATTTATCGTTATTAATGGGGACGTCATATCAGATGTTGGTGCGATGGTGCGGTCCACAACACCATCGGTGGCGGTGTCCCCGAGCGGGCACGGGGATGGGGTATTTGTTGATTGTGGTTTGGTTAAAGAGATAGGTAGTATTCGAACCGGCTTGTACAATGTTGGAATGTACAGATTACATCGTAGTATGCTTGGTGATATTGCTAGTAATGGCCTATTGTCCACATTAGTCGGATTACGACCAGTAGAGGTCGACGAAGTACACCACATCAATACGCCAGCAGATGCACTTGATGCCAATGAGGCCCTTGTCGAGCATTATATCAGTCCTACGGCTACAATTCTTCCTGGCGTGTATATCGAACCGCCCGTCCACATCGGAGAGCACAGTGTTGTTGGACCCAACAGTTATTTGCGACCCGGCACCAGTGTTGGTGCGAACTGTCGCATAGGGCAGTCCGTTGAAATAAAAAACAGCATCATCATGGACAACACCAAGATACCTCATCTCAGTTATGTGGGAGATAGTATAATAGGAGAAGGATGTAACCTCGGCGCTGGCACTATTTGTTCGAATCTTAGACTTGATGGTAATCCAGTATGCGGACGACGCAAGTTTGGAGTAGTCATGCGCGACGGATATAAAACAATGGCCAGCACGGTATTTATGCCAGGAACGGTGCTGTGATGTGTGGTATATTTGGATATGTCGGCACTCGCAACGCAGTTGAGATTGTGCGCGACGGATTGGTGCAGCTCGAGTACAGAGGGTATGACTCGGCGGGCATCGCTGCAGACGGCGTTGTCAAAGGAGTAGGAACCATATCCGATCTTGATCTTAGTGGTCTCAGCGGGCATGTTGCTATAGGACATACTCGGTGGGCTACTAATGGACCTGTAACTGATATCAACGCGCATCCGCACGTCGTCGGCCAGATCGCGGTAGTTCACAATGGTGTAGTCACCAACCACGAATCTCTGCGCAACGGCGCCTCATTTAAAAGTGACACCGACACCGAAGTCATTGCATATCTGATTAATCGTGATCTCGCGTTAGGGTTTGTTGAATCGTGTAGGAGGGCGTTCCATGCGATCGATGGGGATTATGCTATACTCGTTAAGTACGGTGACACTATCGTCGGGTCTCGCCGCGAGCTCCCGTTGGTAGTTGGTATCCAACCCGATGGGATCGTGTTTTCGTCTGATGTGCGACCCCTATCCGGGTGCGATGTTGTGTATCTTCGTAATGGGGATATTGTTGTGGCAGACGCGACTGGATCCAAAGTGTATGAATCTACCGGTATTGAGGTCCACCGAGGCACAGTCAAATTCGATGCGGATCCGCAAGTTCTTCCCGAGGGTCAACACTACATGTTGCGCGAGATAATAGAACAGGCGGACGTGGTCCGGGCAACCGTAGCTCAAGACGTTTCTATGATTCACTCTGTCCGCGATTGTCTCGACGGAGCTACCATTGTGGCATGTGGGTCCAGCTATTATGCTGGGTTAGTTGGTAAGTACCTCCTGGCTGCTCAGGGGATCCACGTCGATGTGTCTATCGCTTCAGAATTCTGTAACTTTGTCAAGCCTGAAGTTGTTCTCGCGATATCACAATCAGGTGAGACGGCTGATGTGCTCACGGCGATCGATGGTATCGAATCGATTGGGATCACCAACGTGCGCGAGTCTCGCCTGGCAGATTCCTGTAATGGTGTGTTGCTCCTGTCCGCCGGCGCCGAGTATGGAGTGTTGTCTACTAAGACATATAGTGCCCAGGTCGCATTGTTGACTCTTATCGCGGACCCCAACCACGATTTCGAACCGTTGATAGGCGATATCTACAACCTCACGTCTAAATCGTTCAGGGAACATGTTAGTCAGATAGCACGAGTTTTGTCTGCCCACGACAATCTGTACGTTATTGGGAGGGGTATGCTGTACCCCACGGCTCTCGAGGGAGCTCTGAAGATCAAAGAGGCATCGTACATTCATGCCGAGGGGTTCGCGTCAGGCGAGCTCAAACATGGCAACATTGCGTTGATTTCAAACAAAGCGGTGGTTATAGTGCTTGGTCACACGGACCCGGCGATAGACCAGGTAAAGTCGCGTGGTGCGACCGTTGTAGGTATATCCAGTGCCAAGCATCCTGCATTTGATTATTGGATAAAAGTTCCTGGCAGCTTTGACCCCATCACCCACGTGATTCCTATGCAGTTACTTGCATACGAACTAGCTCTGCTGCGTGGTTGTAACCCGGACCGGCCTAGAAATCTTGCTAAAAGTGTGACTGTGCCCTGAAAACTTTTTTTTTCGTGTGACCTTTTTATATTAATCCCGCGGTGTAAGGGGTATGGCAGCTATTCCCCTGTCCGAGATGAACCGTGCTATCGTAAAGAAGAATCCCTGGAAGGGCGGTGTGTATATCGCTCGGCAGTCCTTCCCCAAGGGTGCGACCCCCGGCCATCTTAAGGCTTACACCGAGAGATTCACCGCCGCCGCCAGAGAGTGCAAGTCCGCAGTTTCTGGAGCGAAGGGTCGGGACAAGGTCGAGGCCCTCCGGGCCTGTATTGGCGCGAAGCTCGGGAAGTGAGCGGTCACCCGCTCACCACTTCATTCTTTTTCCAGTACCGCTTCTATTCTGACTCTTGTTCCCGCTGGCAATACCACACTAGTCACTTCTGGCTTGTACCCATCCAGGTAGAACATCACTGTGTGAGCGCTCGCCGTTGCCTCTAATGAGGTCGGCGTTTTGCCCATCGGGGTGTCGTCTAGGACAAATTCTGCTCCTATTGGGTCCGACGTGATTTCTAGGATCCCGGAATCGTTCGGCATCTTGAGCGGGTACAGTTTCACTTCTATCTCGCCGCGCTTGACATCTACTACTACTTGGTCCGGCGAATGATCTATCACTGTTGCCATGATAGTATGTTGACCAATTGGTAGCGTCAGACTAGCTGGCGTCAGTAACCCAGTATCTTCTCCGTCTACCCACACATGCGCGTGGGTCTTGCCCGTCATCACTTTCACGGTTCCGTTGTCTGGACCAGCTTTACCGCATAACGCTGCGGCCGCCTTGAGCTCGGCTGCGCTTAGATAGTCGTGCCTACCAAACTTCTCCATTGGGGTACATAAGCACGACTTGATCATTTCGAGATTCAAGTTGGTGTCGCCCATATACACTACGCCAAGCACCCGACCGTATATCTCCACTGCTTGGTTCCGGTCGAAGTACACCACTACGTCTTTGTCCTGCACTATGTTTGTCAAGTGCTCTTTTGCCCGTATTCCCATCACTGTATGCTTTTCGGGCGCGTCTACTCCGACGAACCTTATCTCCTTCACTTGAGTTCCGTTGTCGACAAATATGGTGTCGCCATCGTCTACTTTGATGCACTTTCCCGCGAACTGTTCCGTTGCGGCCTCTTCGATGGAGAGCTGTGGTATCGGCAGAGCTCCGTCCAGCCCAAGTACCTCGAGCTCGTACGCTCTGACCTTCGGATCCCAGAACTCTTTGTTTATATCGTTCTCGGCCACGAACTTTTTCAGGGTTTCAATCTCTTTCGCTAGTGCGATTAGTTCTTGTCTGGCTGCAGAGTAGAATGGTATTGGCGACACGCGGTACTGGTTGGCGTCCCTGCCATCGTCTCTGATCAAGCGGAGTTGCCAGAGGCGCGTGTCGATATTAGTCATTAATGCTCTTGCTCGTTCTTCTGACATACATCCACCTCGAGAGTTGGTAGACTCATGGTCTCCACCTCGCCTAGATCAACCTCGATTCTAATCATTGTACTTAAATAGTGATTTGTGCATAGTTAAGTCTATGCCCGAGAAAACCCTGGAACAGCTCAAGAAAGAAGCTATCGCCCGCATCGAGGCCAAGCGCAAAGAACTTCTCGAATTCGTTGATCGAGAAATCAAGTAGGTGCCTCTCATGGGATGGATAGATGACATAGTCGACGACTATAACGACTCTTTGGATTCTATTAGCGGATGGTTGACCAACGCTATTGTTAGTGGTGATGTGGAGCAGTCCACTGTTCTATCGGACATATCACGAGACGATGATTATTACGGCTATGATTCGTATGACTACTATGATACTATAGTCAATAATAAGAATGTGAGCAATACGTACGCAACGCAGCAAGCTGCTCTTCGAGCGGCGGCTGCTACCGAAGCTCGACTTCGCGCTGAATCGGAGGCTCTCGCTGCTTCTAATGCTCAACGCATTTCAGAGGCCACGCAGAAAGCTATTAACGCTGTGTCTGGCATGGTACAGGATTATAAATCACGATATTCTGGTATTAAACTACCCGGACTAACTGATGCAAAACTCCCTGCGATACAGGATACTATCTATAAGTTGGAATCAATTATCCGGACTCCTGCGCCGGATGCCTCGTCGGTAGCTAGTGCTCTTGATGCCATTCGCAACGATATATCTCAGATATACGGTTCTGTTAGCTATGCGGCAGATAGTGCCCAGGCCACGTTGACCAGTGCCCTTGCACAGCAAACAAAAGATGCAGTTTCGGCGTGGCAGAAATTGTACAGTGACGCCAGTACGGTATTGTCTGACGCCGAAGCGGAAATAAATGCCATCACCGCATTACCAAGTTCGTACGATTCGGTCTATGATGGTAGCCTGGTTGAATTGCTTGCGGCTAATGCAGTCGATGGCTTGGATGGCATTCGGTCGTCAGTGTACAGCGATGCATCGGATATATACAGCAAAGCACTCAGTAATATTAGTGCCGCCGACACCCCGTCCGCCGTTGAAGCCGCAGAAGCCGCTGCAAACATTGATTTCGAGACTACCGTTAGTAACTCGCTCATGACTAGTGGCGCTATAAAAGTTATATTCTCAAACCTTGCTGATATGGTTGCCAGCAAGAATACTGAATCAACTGACAAGTTCCTAACCGATGCGTATAGGTCCCAGACGGCGCCCATCATATCCGAGCTTTATTACGAAATCGATCGCATATTGCGTGATAGCTCCCCAGAGAGCACGGCGAACGAGAATCGTGCTGCTGCTCGCGAATATATTAACGAGAAGTTTCCCGATATCGAGAAGTCTCTTCGTGACTATGTCAGAGAAATCGCACCGTACCTCGTCGATGCGGCTATGCGTGATACTGATGAGCTCAAATATGTCCTCAGTCGATCGGATCCATTCAAGTTCGTGCTCACCGAAGCGCTTACCACGGGTCTTCCTGAGGACACTGTCGAAAGCATAATCAAGATATTTGGTAACAAAGTGTACACACAGGCCGATCTTGAATCCATGCCTATCGTCGATATCGCAGACAAGTTCTTCCAGTCGGCCGTGGGATTGTCGTATGTTGCTCCGGACCATAGTGTGTATTACCTGTCGCCGGGCATGGTAAACGTTACTGGCGGCGAGCCGGTTCCGTGGCTTGACGCTAAAGCTATAGAAGAGCTGATTTCGAAGATGGGAGTTGCTCCAGGGCAGGTTCGCGCTTCGTCACTATATACTGGTAGCATAGACTCACCGTATACTGACTATATTGACCGCGGATTTATTATGCAGAAAGATCCGGTTACGGGAGAATATAAAATGACCCCTCTCGATTCGCTTGTTTATTCGACCCCGTCTGGAACGAGCATATTCGTCCTCGAGAGAGATGTGGATGGTACTCTAAGTGCAGTTTTGCGCCCAACTCCTGGTAATAACCTAAAGAATAATGAATTGGCGCTCCTCAACTGGTTAACAACTAGTACTCCCCGGGCAATAGCAGACAGAAAATATATTAAACATGATGAAGCAACTGGCCCAATAAATCAGTGGGGCGACCATTCCGATACGTTCATGTGTGCTGATTATACTCGAGAAATGGTAGAAGCTGCAAGAGCAGCCGGATTTGAAGCATATGTCGCAGTTATTCCCACCGGTCCAACTAGTGGCCACATATGTATGGCTGTCGCTATCGGATCTAATATATATGCTGTCAATCCCACCGATGAATTAATAGGAGCGGTTGGCTTAACTGGTGATGCGGCCGACACCTATAATGAACTACTGCAACGCGGAGTTATTGATGTCAAGGAGACGAATCGGTTAGTATTGATGGATCCCGAACTACAATCCCGCGCGGTTAATGAAGGTCTTGTGTCCAGGGAACCTATATTATTACTAATTGAACCACAAGATCTTGTTGCTGGCACGTTTGTTCCTATCGACGAAGTTGTCATCGCCGACGATTTTCGGAATCAGTATAACCGTGATACTGGCGAATTCGAAGTCGGCCTGGTGTATAATCCTATAATTGCATATAACAACACTGATCAAAGCACTCCACCTAGCATTGGGTGGTTAGAATACGTCGATAACCCCGCAGTGCGATCTGCGATTACCTACGCATTTGGCACATTGCCGGACCTGTCCGAACTCACTACTTACGGCCGAGCTCTGTACGACATAACCCAGCAGAAACCAAACCTAGTCTATGGTAACACATTTGATCCCGACAAGTTGTATAAGCAAGCGGAGACACTCTCTGCCGAGCGGAAAGAGATTGCGAACGTGTTCGGGTTCGACGTTGGTCTATTCGATGACAAGGTTCCCACCATTGGCGTCGATTGGCTGAACAAATACTCTGGCCTAGATATATCCGATGAAGTTCGAGCCCAGTTACCAAAGACCCCCTTATCAGTTGCGTTGCAGGTTGGGTACAACCAGGCGACACCCGAAAAAGTTGATAGCACCGTCATAGAATCGTTTATCGATGCGTGGAATAATCCCGTTATTGTTGGGTACGGGAAAGACTACACTAAGGTGGTGTTGTCTGATGGCACTGGGTTGCCGTACGTTCTCACGTATCCTGCTGGCACGCTTCTCAATATTAATAATCCATCGCTTCGTGTAATGGATACGACCATAAGCGGCGGAACGTTTGCTCCCACGCTGCCGTCGACTCCATCCGGTATCGGTGGCGCTGTATCTGACAGTGGCGTTGGTGCCCCGAAGGTCCCCGAGGGTGCGGACAAAACTCCGTCTGTGTCTCAACCTACTCAGGTGTCTACCACGCCCGGTGCTCAGCCGACTGGGAAAAAGAGTGGTTCTGATACTGTATCATACACGCCTCAAGGTTCCGATGTCGCCGCGACTCTTGCGGCTAAATCGTTGGCCGAGTCAGGCATGACCATATTCGGTACGTATGCCCAGTCAATTAAAATCGCACAAGGCACTCAAGAATCGGCGGTTGTCGTCAAGGGACTGGAGACTGCGGACAAGACCATAGTTGCTACAGTTAGTAGATTGTGCCCTACCATCCATCCCGATTACGTTGAGGCTGTAAAAACGTTTAGCAAACCACGCGACCAGTGGACTGCTCGGGACGAACGAATTGCTCTCATCTGGGATGGTGTCGAACAATCTCCGGTGACCAGAACAGACACAATCGTTCTGGCTAGTAGAGAAACCGGGATTAACCAAGAAGCTATCATTAAAGCATCCAGCATGTCAGATGTTGACAAAGCTTTAGCCCTTGCGGAACTCAGATATGGCGTCTATAAGCAAAACTCGATCACCGATTACGTGCTTGAATATGCAAAAGCCACTGCGCTTCCGTCTGGTTGGCTCGCCCAACGCATCCTAGACACTGGCACAGGCAAACAGATCGCTGAGCACATTACCGAGAGCCCAATCGCTGCTCGTATTCGGGGCATGACAGATGTTGTGTTGTATCAACCCAAAACTCGATATGAGATCTCGCGACTCACTGAGGACGGCAGACCAACTGACTATGGTAAGCAAGTCGCAAACACGGTTGCTAACATACTTCTAGTTACTGGCGGCCATCTCGACTTGTCTCAACTCAGCGACGACCAAAAAAAGACCATTGAATATATAACCGAGGGCACTGGTGTACGTATCGATACGGTTTTACCAAACACAATTGTTCTTGCTGACGGTAGCCAGTTTGGGGAGAGTGTAATCAAAGAGTTCGTGTTAAGCGCGGTCCCGGATACCACACTCAAAACTTTGATGGACACACCCAGTGTCGCTAAAAACCTGGCCGGCACGGTCGGCTCAGCATACTCTGCAGCTGGTTCGCGCCTCGATTCAGCGGAATCTAACGCGTTGAAAATCGAGACGGTTAGCAAAAACAATCTTGATATATACACCCGGGTGCAATCTACCGACTTGCCCGGTATAACTACACCAGATGGTAAGTACACGTTCGTTTCTGGTATAGTCGATGGTGGTCAGACGTATTATGTTCCTAAAGGCATGGACCCACTGCTATTCGATAGCATGTTGAAAGAAAATTTGATCACCAGAAACACTAGTTATAAAGGTGTACTCAGTCTTACCAACGAAGGCAAAGATAGGAAAAACGAACTCACTACTCTCCTCGCGTACAAAGTTGAGTCTACCCCGCTGGGAGAAACTGTGGAGATCCCCGGGCTGTCTGTTACTGACCAGGCGTTGGTGTCGTACGGACTCGATGATCAGAGTCTCAAGGTTCTGACCGGCCAGCGCGTTGGTATCGATCAGTTCGGACAGCCCGTGGTGCAACAATCTATCCTTGACCGAGTGACAACTGCACCAGATCTCGTGGCTGATATTTCCCGTCGCGCGGAGTTGCAGTGGGCTGCAGATCACTCCGGCGATCTCGTGCTGGCTAATCAACTTGATGCATGGATCAATAATGGTTGGATTGATTCCGATGGATTGCTCACTCCATCCGGCACTGAGGTTCGTGATAAACTGTTTGCTGAGTTTACGGGTCTCACTTCGCCAGTCATTAACTATGGAGATCTCCCGACCGCAAAATCGTCTGCTCAGCTTCAGATCGAACGCACGTTCATGTTAGCCACAGCGGACTCAGACCAGCTCACATCATTGTCAAAAGACGCTGGATCGTACGCAAAACTGACTCCATCCGAGCAGGCAATCGTTGGTGATCAGGACCTTTCGGCAGGCGATCGGTTATCTCGGATACTGTATGCGACTGGTGATTTCATCCGCGGCGCCCTCGTTGGCCCAGCATTTGAGGATCCTAAGCTCAACAGTGCGTTGTTTGGGCTCGGGCTCATTCCGGCTGGATGGTTCGCGAAAGGTGCCAAGGGTGCGGCTGAGATTGTTAGAATTGCCGACATGCCAGGCGGAATCGCTAAACTGGCAGACTTTTTCCTCGGCATAAAAGGTAAGACTAGCCAGGCCGATCAAATGGACCTTCTCTCGGCTGCCAAGCGCGAGCTCACGCCAGAGAAGTATGCTGCTCTCCGAGAAACCATTGAGGCTACCCCCAATGGTGCTAGGATCCTCAGTCAGATGTCGTCTGTTACTACTCCGTTCCGGGTGTTCAGTGCTACCCTCACTGACGATGTCGCTCGGATCGCGTCGATGTCTCCAGAACACCTTTTGTTCAACGCAAACACTGCTGCCAGCAAATCATTCTTCGGTAGCATGAAAGAAGGTGACTGGGTCAAATACATTGATAACCTTCGGTCGGGCGGGGTTCCAGAAGAAACGCTTCAGCAACTCACCACTATCCGTGCAGATCACATGAGCATTACTGCTGACATGTTCCGTGCGTTCGAGCACATGGCTCCCGACAGTATATCTCGTGCTGCCGGTTCCGCTGGCATGATCGAAAAAGCTGCCGCGGTTCCCAAAGAAGCATGGGATCGTGTTGTACAGACACTTGCGTCGCATGGTTCCGATGTCAAGGATCTTAATGCAATTCGTACCCTTGGGGAGCTCCGGGCAGAGCGTGTCGCCGCTACCGGCAAAAGCGATTTCATGAGCATTTTTGATGGCACACCCCTTCACGCAATACCCGAACAAGACGCTGCACTGCTGACAGCTGATGAAATCGATAAACTCTTAATGACCGGACCTATCGAAGGCGCCACGTCATTCAGCGAGTTTTTAACTAAGCGGGTAAGTGGTCAGATAGATCTACTCAGGAATGCGAAAGAATACGAGAACCTCAATGAAGCAGAGAAAGCGGTTATCCAGAAGTTCATCAGGTCCGAGAAATTTAATCTCACTGTTGCTGAGCAGCAACTACTCACCAATGCAACCAGTAAAATCGGCGTCAGCCGAATGTCTGCTCTGGTCGAATCGATGTCTGCTAAGTTCACGGTCGACACTCTTGTACATGCCCCAGTCGATATCGTTAAGGGAATAGGAACCCACTGGAAAGCAGCCGGCACTGCCTATGCTATATCAGTCGCTGGTCCGCAGTTCGCGTTGTTCCTCGCAGAAGAAGCTACGCAGGCATCGTTCTTCTTTGCTCCTATGGCCGCCGGCGACGACCCCATCACTCGAGCAGAAACGCTTGCTCGCGGACTTGAAACGTTTCGGTTTATCCAGGATCACAGTCCGTATGAATATTATGAATGGCTGCATAACCAACCGTATTCACAGTACTGGGCTCCTACCCTGATGGCTGGGCTTACGTGGGAATACATGGTTGCTCCCGATCACGCGGATACTCTTCGTGATCAACTTATCGCAGTTGGCGCGTGGACCACGGAAGGTGATCTCGGACTATTTCGGTGGGACGAAAACCAGAAATTGTATGAGCACACATACGGTCGCCCGCTCAATCGCGAAGAATACCTAGACAACCTCGCTGCGAATCCATCGTATTTGTCTGCGATTGGTGATACCGCTACCCAAAGCAAGTACATAGATGCACTGTACTCTGAACGGGGTTGGACCGACGATATAGTCATTGCGTTGTATTATGGTGACAAACTTGCGGGTACCTATTATGCGTTGCCCGACCAGGTTCGAACTCGTATCGAAGCATTGGACAAAGAGAAACTCCCTCCAACCGTACTCGCGCAGATAAAGAGCGATCCCGCCAATACTGAAAAGTATATATTTAACTGGATAAACGATCCAGCAACTAAGCTCGACGAGTACTGGAAAAACGTCAATGTGCAGAAGCAGTTCCAGAATCCAGATGGCACGTGGAATTCTAGTAGACTAGCAGCTGCGTTTGCGTCTGGCAAGTTTGATAGCTCGTACAGCCTTAGCCAATACACTCCTGACGCTGCTAAGTCCACCATGTCCGAGCTATATCGTCTGGCATCATCCGGCGACGCATCTGCTCAGGCCGCATTTGGCAGAGCGCTGCAAGACGATGGGTTGTTTACGATCTGTCAGAACACGTTCACCCCCGAGATGTGGAATAACGCCGCTCAGTGGGGCGCAATTCCAGACGGGCAGTTGTATAAACTCCCTGAAAACGTTGCGTGGGAATCTGAGCTTGCTAAAAGGGTCGCTGCGGGCGAATTGCCTGAGAGAAAACCAGGCGTCAGTGAAGCAGACTACGTCAAAAGCGTTTTACTCGATCCGACCATCGACAAAGATGCTAGAGTGTGGTTGTTCGAACAGAAGGGTCTCGGTCGGTCGTTGTCTGACTATACTACAGATCAACTTGCCGTGTTGATCGCTGGAGGCATTGTTCCTGAAACCAGCCCCGCTTTGTATGGGCTGTCGTCAGATCGTAGGAAGGACGTCCTTCTCCGCGCCAGCACTGATGAAATCCAGGGTGCTGCCACAACCGCAGTTCCATCTTTTGGAACATATCCGTCTGTGAGATTGTCCCCATCTTCGATTTACTCGTCAATCCCTGGCTACTCATTTGGATGGATGAGTGCTTCGAGCACCGAGGTTCCCTCGTACATATCTGAAGCGTTTGCGCAGGGGGCTTACAAAGATGTCGTTGGTACTGACATGATGTCAAAGACATGGGCAGATTGGTACAACCGCGACCCCAATGGTGCGATCGCGTATGCGGTTGACCAGTTCTCGAAATCCGGCGAATCCAGCAGTACCGTGAGGAAGTGGGCAAGCTTGCTTCCTGGGGACATGGCGACCAAGGTCATAGACATTATGACAAATCCGACGTCTGCCGCTCTTACATTTACTGATGGCCGCCCCCCGATACTTGACCCCAGTAAATCGGCTAGGTGGGAAATCGATCCTGCTGGTAACATAACGTTTATAGACCAATTCGGTGCCAAACAGTACGCGAAAGCGTACGAGACCACCAACTACGGTAAAGATGTTTCCAAGGTATATGACCCCGCAACTGGCGACATGGTTCCTACCGACCAGTTCCTCCGCAACCTTGGTCTCGATCCCAGCAAAGTGTCTATCGATAAAGATGCTTATGTCAAATACCTCCAGGGCAAGACAGATAATTTCCTTGTTGCCAAAAACCAAAAGGCTGCTTCTGCGATATCTGGCGGTGGTGGTGGCGGTGGCGGCGGAGGAGGAGGAGGAGGAGGTTACCGCCCTTCAACTATTCCGTATGCTAGCGCAACCACTGGTATCTTCGTCGACTGTAACGTGGACGCTGAGATCCATATCAACAACATGCTCATGGGCAGATCCGGTGCATTGGTGCCGTTGGCGCCTGGTGATTACACGGTAACGATATCAGCTACAGGTTATACTGCAAAAACTATGGTCATAACCGTTCTCAGCACTAAGGCCACCAATGTGTCGGTTACGTTGTACCGTGGAGCTCTGACCATCTGCGATTTCGTCACAGCGGTTGGTGGTACATTTGCCGTGGACAAAATCCATTTCGTGTATGCTTATTGCATGTACAAAGGATGGATCGAGGCAGCTGCAGAGGCACTTGAGCATTTCACCCCCCCAATCATGCAGCCCACCAAATTTACTCGGGACGATTGTACGTTCGTGTACAACCTTGCCATTGGTAAGTATAATGAGGCTAACGCCATGATTGAGACCAAGGTGGTGTGCTCATGATATGCAACTATGCCGACAATAACAAAATAACTCTGGTCAGCGCATTCAATGCGTGCGCAGACGGGTTCGATGGTGACACAACTATTGATCAGGATCTCATACTCGAAATATTCCGGAATCTAGGCACCACGTGCGACGAAACCACCCCGCCACCAGTATCACCGCCTATCCGAGAAACCGCGTTGTTGAACCATGTCATCGACGGAGACACAATTTCGGTGTTCCTGTGCCCCGACGGCTTGTGCACGCTCGCATCGCTGGATCCTGTCGTGGTTCGGTTGTGGCGTGTATCTGCTAACGAACTTGGCAACGCTGGTTATGCAGCAAAGGAGTGGGTCATCAATGCGCTTGGTGGTGCAACTGGAGTCGAGCTCACGTTTGATCGCAAGGGGCAGGACACATATGATAGGATCCTTGCGCTTGTGTACTCGTCGTCGGGTCAGAACATCAATACAGGATTGGTCGAGGCGGGGTTGGCTCGGCCCTGGACCGCAGACGAGTCCGTAGAATACGAACAAGAAGTTGAACCCATAGATCTTTTAGGACCAATCATCGAATTCGTTGGTATAACTTATATGCCAGAGACGATAAACGTAGGGTATAGCAACGAAATCAGGTCCAACTGGAAAAATGTTGGTGGCACTGCGGCTCGATACTGGCTTGGCGTTCGCCTTGTCGACAAGAATAGTGTTGAATGGCGATATACTGGTGATAGACAGTACGCATCTCTGATTGAACCAGGCCAGACACGCGAGCTCAGAGTGTATTTCACCCCACCCACCCATATCGAAGGTCCTGTACGAACGTTCTTGATACTGAATCGGAGAGATTAAGATGGCTACCGCACAAGATGTGAAAAAGGTCTTCGAGGCTACCTCCTCGTGTAAGACCATGGCAGAGATTGCAGAGATCACCGGTCTTGACGCCGATACTGTCAAGGAATGCGTAGACGTCCTCAACGAGATGGGCGCTGTTGCGCACGATGAGACCGGCGATCGGATATGCAATTTCGATGCGATTAAGAATCTTAAGGGTAAATTTGCCAGGATATGTGAGCTGTGTAAATGACCGAGGTCGCCCCAGAATTCGAGCCCACGGGCACTGAATCTATCGAACACGCCGACATAGCCAACCTCAAAGAAAAGCTGAACTATGCTATGAAGCGTGTCACTAAAACCGTGTCTGACCGACTCGGAGAGGTCGAGCTTGATTTCGGGAAACGGTTGGATGCTATCAAGGGTGACCTCGATACATACTTTGCTGGTATCAATATCACTACGGTTCTCCGTGGACCCGCGCTGACCACGTTACTCAACGAAGCTACTGCCGGCGCCGATGTCGTAATTTCCGATGGACTACGCGAAGCAAATTTCGGAGTAAACAAGAGCATTGAGAACATCCAATACGACTATCAGGCAGCGCTTGAACTTGCCATCAAAGAGTTTAACCAGGACATCCAGGCCATCACTGATTGGACCGAGGACAAATCGAACGAAGTCGAAACGGTGTCCACTGTTATCTCTGATGATATGTCTCGTATGCATGAGTGGTTCAGTGCTCGGGTCGAGGATAGGATATCATCGTTATCTGACATCGTTAGTGATAACAATGCTGACCTCGCGGGGTACATCGAAACGTGGTCCAAACATCGGCCCATTATCCATTTAACTGGGTTTGTTCAGCTCCCTAGTGCTCTTGTCAAAGGTGACAACAACAAGTTCCGTATAGGAGTCCGGAATGAAGGCACCAAGCCGTGGAACGGTTGGCTTGGTCTCCGCCTTGTCCTCGAGGACGAAGAGGGCGATGTCATAGGATCCTGGGACAGCAACTATCGGCCTGGTACCACTCCTACCGTTTTACCCGATACGTCCCAGGTGTTTGCGATCGACGTTGCTGTTCCAAACGAAGTTGAGCCCGGCGACCCCATAAATTTATTCTTGTTGGTGAATACTATATGACCCAGATTGAAGAAGTTGAGATAGGGCTGATTGGTGAAGGCGAGTCTATCCCGATAGGCAGATTGCAGGTAGTTGACCGAGAAGTTGAGATCACCCCTGAAGGGGATCGCCCACTAGACATTGGGTATGCTGCGGTTACGGCAGCAGAAGTACCTTTCGTCGGTGTAGCCGAGCGCGTTCCTGCTCCACTGCCAGCTGCCACCGCAGACGACCTTCTCTATGTGTTCAATGGCCTCACAAATTGTCTGCAGCTTTCAGTGCTCGATGATGAGCGGATCTTCGAGTGCATTCAGATACTCGAGGATATGGGCCTCGTGGTCAATGACAATGGTTACGCTTGTAACTATGTTGCTGTTGCGGCTCTTCGTTCCCAGCTACCGAATTGAAAAATCGCGCCGTATTCAATTTCCGGGTAGCTGGGGTATATTGATCTGGTAGTATTCTCTGCGCTTTGCTCTAGTGCGTTGGTTTGTGGGTCACCTGACCCGTTGAATATATCCTCAAATTATTTTTAAAATTGAATGACCTATAAATCGGGGCACGAAGTACTGGTGTAATGGATAGAAAATAGGGTTGTAGACGTCAGAGCTTGACGTCCACTGGAAGTTCATGTTTCATCTCAACGAACCAAACATATGCGACATCGTACTCTTCTGGTGCGCCCATGCTCTTGGCCCATTGGTTGTATTCTTCCCTCGGGAGCTTTTTCTTCTTATCTCCTGAGATGTATACCCGCTCGAACCCAGGGTATTTGTGTGTCCCACTCGGTGTTATTCTTGTTTCTATCTCAGGATCGCATATCTGGCACTGCGTGTCACTTTGTTCCTCTGACCACTTATCCTCTTCGACGCATAACTTATCTATGCATCCAAACCCTTTTTTTTTGTCTCCGCAGTTCACCATATCACCTTCGTTTTTAGTATCATGTCAGACACGTTGCCTTCAGTCTCCAGGTATTTCGTGCGATGCGCAACAAGTTCCTCGTCTATCGTGCCGTTTTTGACCGTGGCATTTATGCTTGCTTCACTGCCTTCTGTGAGAATTGTCGCAGTTGCATATATTGTTCCTGCCAACAACAGACGATATGTGGGTCCGATCGAACCCCACACCTTGAATCGTCCATAATCACTGTTCAGTCCTGTGAACTGTGATATGTTGCCGTTCACTATTCTGCCCCCGGCCACTGGACCGGTTGACTGCAGCATTGATCCACCTGTTTCAGTGTCCACTCTCGATATGATTGTGCCGTCTCCTTGGAAGTCCTGGCGGATCTCGAACGCAACAACGGTACTCATTGCTGCAATCATCAGTATTGCCAATATTGTTTTCATGCCGACCGTCCCATCAACCATGTTTTCAGTTTCTCCCCGACCACTGGAGATGGCATGAACGGATTGTCGCCAGCGAAGGTGTTGGTTCTATCCTTCGACGCTACGGCTAGGTGATTTATGGACATATCGAAGAACGTTGTGAGCTCGTACTCAATGCCATCCCGGAAGATTGGTTCCATCCCCACTTTGACGATGTTCTTGCCGTCTTGTATATAAGCCATTTTCGATCGGACTGTCACTATCACATGGAGCTTCGTGGTCAGTAGCTTCTCTATCAACTGGTTGTGTTTTGGCGTCACCTGACGCCATGCGGCCCAGCTATTCTTTGAGGAAGATGAGTCCGTTAGTTTTCCATGGAGGTCCAGCATACCTCCAGACCCCACCCAGGCATGGGATAGCGAGTCCACGATTACGAGATCCAATCCAGCGTCCTCGGCTAAGTTGATCGCGTCGATATATTTGTTGGGTTCGTATGGTGCCTGCAAGGTGAGTACGTTATAGTCACCTATGGTTATCCCGTTTACCGTGGTCCCAACGTAGAGCTCTCCTGAACCATTCTCCGTATCGACCAAGCCAATTTTGGACCAGTTCCCTGTGATGCCAAATGCTATCAGGAGGGCGGACATCGTTTTCCCTGAACCAGCTGGCCCAGCGATACCAAGTCTCAGCTTGGCTGCGGATCTCGCGGCTGGTCTGAATCCCGTGAGTGATGGGGGGGTCTGTATTAGTTCCACTTTTGGCACCGGCTTCTCACCAGAGAGATCTACTGGTCCGTCCTCGAACTCTGCATCTGGTTCTACTTCAGGGGCGTCTGGCGAGGCCAGCAGATCTTCGATTTCTTTCTTGAGCTCGCCGCCGTTCGGTCCTATCGTGCTGATGGCTATTTGGTCATCTTCGATTGCTACTGTAACCATTGTCGTGCCGCGGAACGCAGTGATCTTGTTGGTATTTGGTTTTCGGATCGGTTTCATGTTGCCTTTTTCTGCCCACGAAAAAAAAGTTTTGAGGGCGCTTTCTAGCAACGCCTCTTGTGATTTTACCATGCCTATTCCTCTGACTTACCTATCTCCATCTTCTCGAACGAGACCTCGAAACGCGAAGATGCAGTGATCCCTGGGAACAATTTTTCCAGTGCATCGATGTCCTCCGTAGCAAACGTGATCGACATCTTCGTGTCTCCTGTTTCCCGCAGTCTTACTCTGTATACGTCCTCTACGATGCCATTCTTCGTCTTCTGTACCGGATTTTCCCGTCCACAAAACTCGACGACTGATATATACGTGTATATCACTCCTGTGCCATTTTATCGATACTGGCTACTCTATCTAGTTCTGCTGTTACCAACAGTGCTAAATACTCCGATTGTTTGCGATTTGCTCCCATCACCTTGATGACGTGCTCGCGTAGTTTTTGAGCTACATCATCGTTTAATTCAAAACATATCTTTGCCATCATATACTCCTATGGGTGTTATGGTATATAAGAGCGTTGGTCTTGAAAATGGGTTAGTCACGTCGCCGGAGACTATGAAGATCGGGACGCCATCCGCTGCATGTCGGATATTACTCACTGCTTTCGCAGTGGCAAGTTGTTGCCCCCGGCGACGGTTGGTCGTAAGCGATGCGTGGCCCCGCAGCTCGCCAGCTGCGCTTTGCCATATAGTCATGCGCGCCACGCTAGATAAACATGGCGCTACGATGCATATTGGGCGATCGAAATGTTTGCTATCAATTCGCGGCACTCATCTAGCATTTTTTCCACACATGCTACAATGTCATCGAGTTCGCGATCGCAATCTGCGTTGCATCCAGTACACATGACTTCTCGCATTCGATCTTCAAAAACAGTCACTGGTCGCTCCCTAAGATTAGTCCCTCGTGCATCCCGGCTAAAAAGTATGCTCGTTCTCTTGGAGGTAACTTTTCAGCGGAATCGATAACGTCGTGGATATCGATTTTTGTGCCAACTGGGTATATCGAGATGATGATATCATTTATCTCGACAACATCAATACCGCGTGACGCTAGTTCTTCTTCTAGCGTTATTGTTCCTCGTGGCTCCGGCCAACCCGGTATCGGAGGTTCTGGTGCTCTGGGCACGCTCGGCGGTTCGACTCCAGTTGTCTGGAACCGCGAGAAATCGATTTGGTTAGTCATTTTTCAGTCCCGCCAACGTTTCGATCATTCTTAGCCTGGTTTTCGCTTGGGCATGGTCGCTTTCCATCAAAATCACGTCGCGCTTGCATTCTGCTACCTTGGCGTAGAGATCCTTAAATCTGTCGAACACGAATGCTTCTCGTTCATCCGCGTTTTTCCCAGGGACGCCGGCCTTGCGACATCCCATAATCGCCGTATTCAACTCGGTCTCGGCGTCGTACAGTTCAAGTTTTGATGCTGCGAGCTCTGCTATTGAGTAGTTCAGGTTGTCTGTGGCGAGCATGATTGCTTCTACCACGTCGTCCAGTGGTGCTTCCGTGAACTCTTTGGTTCGTGCACGTGATACTGCTATGGCTAGTGCTCTCATCCTATCTTACCTCACATGCTAGAGTCTACTTTGGAATTTTTGCCAGTCTTGCCAACTGGCAACCGATCTTTCGCCTCCCACTAGCGGCCATCAGGGTCGCATCGCTCGCCCAGCCGCTCGTTGCGCTCTAATTAAATCCATCCTAATAGCCGGATGAGAATTTGGGCGGCGAGGGCACCGGCCGCGAACCAGAATATAATCCACCTATCTATATTCATCTCTCCTCCGTTATCGCCGCCAGGTAGGCGCGGGCGGTGGCGGGGGTCATGGGGCGACCTCCTCCGGCCAAATCGAATCGACGGCGTGGCGGGCGCTATCTCGTCCCATCGAAAATAACAGGTCGGACACGTCGTAAGGCGTCAACGCAAAGACATGCCCTCTGGGTTCCG
>Ga0334890_1000668_pt1 | contig 57761 bp, 34 predicted proteins | sample GraSluR1_MG_3_FD_207220 | JGI IMG/M metagenome (GOLD analysis project Ga0334890, IMG submission 207220) | Sludge microbial communities from methane-producing bioreactor in Wageningen University, Netherlands - Granular Sludge_31_08-R1 | ecosystem: Engineered > Bioreactor > Anaerobic >... | reverse complement strand
ATTGGTCAATCAAGGGTATTGAGAAAAGCGAATCTTCAACGACATTAACGAGGGATAGTTTTATGCTGCCGAAAAGCTCTGTCAGGCTGATTTTACATCTATCTATCTATCTATCTATCTATCTATCTATCTATCTATCTATCCCTATGTCCCTTATTATAAACTAACTCATTACAGAGTAAATAATGCAATCATTACCTCCAAACAAACCGATACGGTTAGATCTCTGCTTCAGAGAATCTTTCCCAATCCGAGAAACAGGTTCATCAGGCAATCCGTTCTTACCGCTGCCTGCCGGTAAGACCGAAGGAATCGGGTACAAAAAAGAATAAATGGAGGTGCAAAATGAGAAGAGTATTATTATTAGGTGTATTATTACTATTATTGTGTGGTGGTGAATTGCTTGCCCAGAATGTGTATGATTTTGAAGCAACTGTTTTAACATCGGGAAGACCCTTCACTTTAATAGCATATAGAAGAGATGCTTATCATCAGCTCTTCTGGGAGTCTTATAGAGAAAGTAGACCGCATGATGGTATAGTAACATGGCAAGAAAATCTGCCGCTTTATCAAGTTAAAGTAAAGGTTACCTGTGGAGGGGAAAGCATTACTCAATATGTAAACAACCCCGATTTATATCAGGTTAATACCTTGCTTTTTGATTTTCGTTTATACTTAGATCCGACACCACCAATTACACCGTAGAAGTTTAAACTTCATAACAATATCCCCTGAATCAATTTTGATTCAGGGGATATTAAATTCTTAACAAGGAGAAATATATGTTTCGCATGAGTACTATTGTTTTCTTCATTATAATGATAAACACTTCGTTACTCTCTGATAATTTTACTATTGAGAAGATTGATGAGTTTTCTGTAACTTCGAACCGCTCTCGCATAATGAAAAAGAATATCGTAATTGATAACCCCCATCTATATACCCTGACAGATTATGGCTTGGAAATCTATTCCATTAATAATGATGGGGAGTTGATCCTGCTCAGCAGAACTCCAATTATTGACGGGAATACGATTGAGAAGGTCGATAACTTTATATTCATTGGTACCAGAAAAAAGAGATTCAATCCTTTTAATACAAAGATATATAAACTCGATGTATCAAATCCTCATCATCCTCAAACCATGACTTCTCTGGAATTTGATGATGATGTTCAGAGTATCGATAACATTATTGATATTAACGGACATCTATTGATAGATATGTCTCGATTTCCACAGTTTTCTTATCCTCTGCTCGATTATGATCTGGAAGTCGTGACAGATAGTGTTCCAATCGCAACAATACTGAGAGCTAAGATCGGTGAGAGTCTTATTTTAACCGAAACCGCAGCAGGTTATAATATCTATGATCTTAGTGATCTGGAGAATATTGCTTTAGTAGGAACAGGTGATATTTCAGCTGTCCATCTATCTGCAGTGTTTTATTATAACACTCATCGGGATTCGGTCTTAATCTTAGGAAATCAAAGGGAGATTTCTTTTTGGGATATTTCGGACATGAATAACTGGGAGTTGCTGCAATATCTTTACATAGATGAACAGGATTACATAAACTATTCAGTTCGTTCATTTGTATTTGAGAACTACTTATTGTATCTTAACACTAATAACCTGATCGTAATCGACTTAGATGATTATTCTTTCTATCAGTTCTTAGATATGGAGTTTTTTTCCGGTTCCTTAGGTAGTTCTGCAGCATTCCGGAATGATAACATCTATATAACAACCAACCGAAGAGGAATCCAACGCTTTCATTATGATGAAGGTGTATTCAGTTATATTGAAACTATAGCGGATTATTTCTCGAATATGACTGCTTATATCAATAGCAATTATCTTTTCTCAGGATCAGGTTTCTCAGATAGCGAAATAGTCGTTTTTAACGTGGCTGATCCTTATCAGGTAGAAGAATTATGCCGTATTGATCTTGGATCGTTAGGGAGCTTTTTTTTTACTCATAATGAACTGCTGATATTTCAGAGGGTTATTGATTTTGAGTACGAATCATATCTGGAAATAATTGATGTTTCAGATCCTTTTAACACATATACAAGAGATGTTATCGATTTAGGGGGTTGGCTCTATAGTGATGCGTACGTATTGATAGATGAAACAGAACCGGATGCTTTATATGTGGTTTTATACTATGAAATGAGGCTATTGAAGTTCGATATAAGTGAACCCGGAGAACATGAGTTACTGTTCGAGTTTGAATTACCATTTCGTTATGTATTCAGTTGTACAGTAGATAATGGTTTTCTTTATCACATCAGTACAAACGGTACATCTGATGTTAATGATCTAAGGATCTATTCGGGACTGAATAATAACAATCCTGTTTTAGTAAACACACTCAGCAATATAGGGGAATACAGTTTGCCCCCTAACAGTGAAATAACCAATGGCTTTCTATCTGTTTTTATGTGGGTTGAGTTGCCGGGCTCAACTGAGGAGTATCATTACAATACACTATTCTATGACCTTTCCGAACCTACTGATCCCGAATTAGCTTTCGAAATTAACATGTCCGGCCGCCCTATTGTAATAGATGATATTGTTTTCCATAGTCCCGGTTCGATAGTACACGTTTTTGATGTCAGCGGCAATCCTTCAGGAGTCTTAACTCCTTTTAATTTCTTTATCAATCATGGTTTTGCTCACCAAATGATCCCGCAACAGATTGGAGAAGAGAAATACTTATATTGTGTTTCTCTTTCAAATATAGGTGTTTATGAGTATAGTTACGAATTGAATACGGATGACGATATTATAGAATTACCTGCTGTTACAAGTCTTTCCCAGAACTACCCCAACCCCTTCAATCCGGAGACGAAGATAGATTTCTTTTTGGAAAAGGGGGGAGAGGTTAAGCTGGAGGTCTTCAATATCAGAGGTCAGAGGCTGTCAGTCCTGATAGATGCAGAGCTTGAGGAGGGTGAACATTCTTACATCTGGCACCCCAAAACTATGGCAGGCAAAGACCTGCCGAGCGGGGTTTATCTCTACCGTCTGCAAAGCGATAATTATGAAAAGACACGTAAGATGCTTTATCTGAAGTAAAAGCTAAGGGCAAAGAGCTAAGAGCTAAGAGCAAAGAGCAAAGAGTAAAGATCATTTTCAATGCTGTTTTCTGAAGTAGTCTGTTCTGATATTAAAGTTTCGATCAGTTATCGGGTTGAAATACAGTTATCTTTCTCTGAAAACCTGACTATAATATGAGCAGTTAAAAAAAAATCGGAAGAGAGAAAACCTAATAACCAAAGAGAAAGAAAGGAAGAGAAGCCGAAAATATGACTTGAAAATAAATAATTCATTGACAAATAGTCCTTAATAATTTATTGGTCAATCAAGGGTATTGAGAAAAGCGAATCTTCAACGATATTAACGAGGGATAGTTTTATGCTGCCGAAAAGCTCTGTCAGGCTGATTTTACATCTATCTATCTATCTATCTATCTATCCCTATGCCTCTTATTATAGATTAACTCCTTCCGGAGTTTGTTATGCAATTATTACCTCCAAACAAACCGGTTCAGAGAGAAGCCAGCAATTACAGAGAATCTTTCCCAATCCGAGAAACAAGTTCATCAGGCGAACCGGTCTTACCGCTGCCTGCCGGTAAGACCGAATGAATCGGGCATTAGAAAAAAAAGGAGGTGTGAAATGAAATCGAGTCTTTTATGGATAATTTTAGTAATAGTGATCTTTATGGTTATCGAAAGCCATTTAGATGCCCAACCCGGATTTGTTGACTTCCACATAGAAATATACTCTGTCTATCATGGAGGTACTGCATATCTATTCCTTAACGATAATCATTATCCTCCGGGTCACCCTAACTATTGGTTTCGAGTAGGTGATAGTATGCCTTTTGGTCAAGGTACAACAATTTTTGAACAAACAATACCCTATGCAACTTCTACAGAAGCAAGGGTTGTTGTCTATCACTATCTCCGCAGAGAAGAGCAGATTAAACCAATTGAACCAGGAACAAACTACTTCTTTTTCGAATTCCATGATATGTTAGAAGATCCAACACCACCCATAACCCCGTAGTTAACTGATCGAGTCCCCTGAAGAGATTTCTCTTCAGGGGACTATGAAAATTCCAAGGAGCAAATAATGACTGTGTCACAACAAGCTATATACATTGCCGTATTACTTCTACTTTTTAGTGTTTGCATGTACTCAATGGAATTCGGAATCGAAATGATAAACGAGTTTTCCGTGACAACTTATCATCCACATTCTAATCGGACAAACAATCTTCTGGTAGAACACCCCTTTCTCTATTTGGTGACAAGCTACGGTCTGGAAATATATGCTATCTCAAACGATGGCACTCTGGCTTTACTTTCCCGCACTTCGATCATTGATGCCTGGTCTCTGGAAAAAATCGGCAGTTATGTCTTCATTTCTACCAGTACAAGCTTTTATGATACTCCAGCATACAATAAGCTTTATAAGATAGATGTAGCAGATCCATCCAATCCCGGGATCGTTCAATGGCTGGAATTTAATCAACAAGTAGCAGCAATCGGGTATATACATAAGGTTAACGATCATCTTCTTCTTCAAACCTACACCTACGGCAGCTATTATCCTCTTTTGAATACCAATCTGGAGATCGTCAATACTGACCCATTGAACAATAGTACTCCTGCATTGATTTTGAACGATGATCTTGTCCTGGCAAGAACCGGAATGAATAGTTATCAGATATTTGACTTCAGTGATCTTGATGACATTTCGGTAATTGGTTCTGGTGATATATCTCTTGCTCATCAAGATGAAACTTATTCTTTCAATATCTATCAGGACAATGTCTTGATATTCAATAATCAACTGGAAATATCATTCTGGGATATCTCCGATCTGAATGACTGGCAATTGTTACACAGCATCTCCTTAATAACTGATCCGAACCTGATTATCTACGGATTCTCTATTGCAATTATCAACGATTATCTGGTCTATCTGAATCCAATGAACCTTGTAGTAATGGATTTGACCGACTACTCGTACGTCCAGCAATTAGAGTTAGATATGTATATGCTCCTCAGTCAGGGAGGGTTATGTTATGATTTTTGGGATAATAATCTCTATATCACAACCAGCACGTACGGAATTAAGAGATATAGACTTGAGGAAGATGAATTTGTTTTTATCGAAAGCATAGGAGAGGAGAAATACAACCATAGCGGATATATGATTGGAGATTTTTTTTTTATCGGCTCCGGTACGTGGTCTATTGACGGCATTGCCGTCTATGATGTCTCAAATCCCTTGCAGATTGAAGAGATAAACAGGTTTGAAGGTGAAAACCACATCGGTTTCAGAATAATTGATGGTCTGTTATATATTCGCCGTTATCCTTGGGAGGAAAACATGGAGATAGAGCTGTACGACATCTCTGATCCTCTTAACCCTCTCTTGAGAAACACAATCGATCTTATGCCCTGGCTACAGATAGCTGCTCCCCCAATTGAAGCCGAAACAGATCAAAATGCCTTCTATGTGTTACTCCCCTCACTGCCAAAATTATTGAAATTTGATATAAGTATGCCTGGTGAGGTAACACTACTCTTTGAACTTAATCTACCACACTGGTCACTCTTTATTGATGATGATCTCTTGTATCTCTTAGCTCCCGGAGCAGGTTCTTATTGGCACGATCTCCGGATTTATAACGGACTAAATCAAAATGAACCTTCATTATACGCAACCATTGAAAACTTTGTATTCCATCCCTCTCCGATAATCTGGTTACGGGATGATTATCTTGTCTTATACATGTGGGAATGGCCAGATGACAATGTAGAGAACAAAACCTCATTTTATGACCTCTCCGAACCGATGAACCCTGAGCACGTTTTCGACATTGAAGTTGAAGGACACCCCTTTATAAAAGACGATGTTATGTTTATTGCCGCTCATTCGACGATCTATGTTTTCGATATCAGTCCGGGTGTTACAGGTACAGCTGAACCGGTTGCTCATTTTTCCAAACACGGTTGGCGAACAGGTATGTTTTTTCAGGAGATAGCTGGTAATAGATATCTCTATTCTGCCTCTGAAGTGAATGTCGGCGTTTATGAATACAGTTATACGGTCAACACTGATGATGATATCGTTGCAATACCTGCCGTTACGAGTCTTTTCCAGAACTACCCCAACCCCTTCAATCCTGAAACGAAGATAGAATTTTATCTGGAAAAGGGGGGAGAGGTCAAGCTGGAGATCTTCAATATCAGAGGGCAGAGGCTGGCAACTCTGATAGACGAAGAGCTGCCCCAGGGAGAACACTCTCTTATCTGGAACCCCAAAACAGCGAAAGGTAAGGACCTCCCCAGCGGGGTCTATCTCTACCGTCTGCAAAGCGATAATTATGAAAAGACACGTAAGATGCTTTATCTGAAGTAAAAGCTAAGGGCAAAGAGCTAAGAGCAAAGAGCAAAGAGTAAAGATCATTTTCCTTTACAGTTTTATGAAGTAGTCTGTTCTGGTGTTTGAGGTTCGAATAAGATATCCGGACAGGTAAATTTTTATTTCTAAAACCTGACTATAATATGAGCAGTTAGAAAAAAACCGGGAGAGTATTACTTTGTCGGTATCCTGAGTTAAAGGAGGTAAAGATGTGGAAGCTTTATATTACGATCTCTCTGTTGCTTGTAATCACGACTGTTTTTTCCCAAACAGCCGTCCCGCCTGCAGCGGGAGACGGAACAGAGACAAACCCTTATCAGATAGCCTCATTAGATAATCTTTATTGGTTATCTCTGTTTTCAAGACTCAGTGTTACGGAAAATCTTTTTTTTATTCAAACCTCTGATGTCGATGCCTCTGAAACAATTAATTGGTTTGATGGTCAGGGATGGGAGCCCATCGGTGAGAATTATGAATTTCCTTCGCTTGACGATCGGAGGGAAAAAATACCAAGAAATGAACGCGAGACCTTTAGTTTTCGAGGTCATTATGATGGTCAGGGATTTAAGATTGACGGACTTTATATTAACCGTCCCGACGGGTGGGGGATAGGTCTCTTCGCCAGTATCAGTTATGGAGCTACAGTCAGAAATCTGGGACTGACAAATATCTCCGTTACAGGACATGATCACGTGGGAGGCTTAGCCGGACAAGCATATAGTGCAACAATAGAAAGCTGTTTTGTTGAAGGGAATATAAGCGGAAATTTGTATGTCGGAGGTCTTTCAGGTTTTAACACGAGTGTTACGGTGTCTAAATGTTATACAAAAGGATTTGTTTCCGGAGGCACTACAGGAGGGATTTTTGGATTAGTGTGCTGGTCAATTAATAGTATTCATAATCTGTATAATCGCGCAGAAGTTACCGGAACACTCTATGCCGGAGGAATAGCAGGAGTTACTTATATTGGCATGATGAACAGGGTCTACACTACCGGTGCTGTAACCGGTACCGGTTCACAAGGGCCATTATTCGGCCAAGGAACCCATGCCTTTAACAGCTATCACGACAGAGAAACATCAGGCTTCTTTTATGACGTTTTATATGGGAGAACCACCCAAGAAATGACCTATCCCTATGCAGATAATACTTACATTACCTGGGATTTCCAGAACATCTGGGTTGCAGATGTCGATATGTTTCGCAATGACGGCTACCCCTATCTTAGCTGGCAAACCTTTCATTTTGAGTTAATGCCCCCTGCCTCTCTCTCTGCTGCAGCCGGCAACGAGCAGGTAAATTTATACTGGAATGAACCTCCTGATAGCTTGCGGACTGTTTTGGGCTACAATGTCTATCGTGACGGAGAACAGATCAACGACGCAGTAATCACTGCCACAGATTACACCGACACGGATGTTATCAACAGTATAACCTACAGTTACTATGTCACGGCATTATATGATGGAGGAGAGTCCGAGCGTTCGAATATAGTACGTGCTACACCATCCACACTCGTCCCGCCTGCTGCGGGAGACGGAACAGAGACAAACCCTTATCAGATAGCCTCTTTGGATAATCTTTATTGGTTATCTGTGTTTTCAAGGGTCAATGTTACGGAAAATCTTTTCTTTATTCAAACTTCCGATATCGATGCCTCTGAAACAGTTGATTGGTTTAATGGTCAGGGGTGGGAACCAATCGGTGAGAATTATCACTATCCCTGGCCGGACGAACCGAGGGAAAATATCCCAAGAAATGAACGCGAAGCCTTTAGCTTTCGAGGTCATTATGATGGGCAGGGTTATAAGATTGACGGACTTTATATTAACCGTCCCGACGGGTGGGGGATAGGTCTCTTCGCCAGTATCAGCTGGGGAGCAACGGTTAGAAATCTTGGACTGACAAATATCTCCGTTACAGGAGATGATCACGTGGGCGGCATAGCCGGACAGGCATATAGTGCAACAATAGAAAACTGTTTTGTTGAAGGGAATATAAGCGGAAATATGGATGTCGGTGGTATTTCAGGTTTTAACACGAGTGTTACTGTGTCTAAATGTTATACAAAAGGTTTTGTTTCCGGAGGCACTGCCGGGGGATTAGTAGGATATACACACTGGTCTCAGCTTTATTATTCGTATAGCCACGCAGAAGTAACCGGAACAAGCCATGCCGGGGGAATAGCAGGATTTGCTTATAATGACTCGATGAGCAGAGTTTACACTACCGGTGCTGTTACTAGTACCGGGTATGCCGGTCCAATTGTAGCATATTCCTACGAAGGAGCATTCTGGTATACCTATTACAACATGGAGACAACAGGCTATACAGGTGATTACCCTCCGTTCATAATGGGGAGAACCACCGAAGAGATGACCTATCCCTATGCAGACAATACTTACATTACCTGGGATTTCGAAAATATCTGGGTTGCAGATATCTATATGTTTTGCAATGACGGCTACCCATATCTTAGCTGGCAAACTTTTCATTTTGAGTTCATGCCGCCTGCCTCTCTCTCTGCCGTAGCCGGTAATGAGCTGGTAATTTTAACCTGGAATGAACCTCCTGACAGCTTGCGGACTGTTTCTGGCTATAATGTCTATCGTGACGGGGAACAGATCAACGAAGAAACAGTCAAAGAAACCGAGTACACCGACACGGATGTTAGCAACAGCATAACCTACAGTTACTATGTCACGGCTTTATATGATGAGGGAGAGTCTGAGCGTTCAAACATAGTACGTGCTACACCAACCGTCTCCACAGAACCTGAGATTTTTCCCTTAAGAACGGAGCTTTTTTGTAACTACCCCAACCCCTTCAATCCGGAGACGAGGATAGATTTCTTTTTGGAAAAGGGGGGAGAGGTCAAACTGGAGATCTTCAATATCAGAGGGCAGAGATTGGCAGTCTTGATAGACGAAGAGCTGCCCCAGGGAGAACACTCTCATGTCTGGAACCCCAAAACTATGGCAGGCAAAGAACTCCCGAGCGGAGTCTATCTCTACCGTCTGCAAATGGGGGATTATGACAGAACAAGAAAGATGCTTTATCTGAAGTAAGAGCTAAGGGCAAAGAGCTAAGAGCTTAGAGTCAAGATCAACCTCAATACTGTTTTCTGAATTATTATGATCTGTCGATTGAGGTTCAGACAAGATATCCGGACAGGGTAAATATCTCTTTCAGCAACCTGACTTAAATTTGAGCAGTTAAAAAAAACATCGGAAGAGAGAAAACCTAATAACCAAAGAGAAAGAAAGGAAGAGGGAGATATATTAAAATGATTGTTTTGAGGTAATACCTGCAAGAATGGTATAACGGAAGAGTATTTATTTGTCGGTATCCCGGGTTAAAGGAGGTAAAGATGTGGAAGTTTTGTATTACAATCTCTCTATTGTTTTTTATCACGGCTGTTTTTTCTCAAACAGCCGTCCCGCCTGCTGCGGGAGACGGAACAGAGACAAACCCTTATCAGATAGCCTCTTTGGATAATCTTTACTGGTTGTCTGAATTTCAAAAGAACTATTTTACGACAAATCGGTATTTTATTCAAACCTCCGATATCGATGCCTCTGAAACAGTTGATTGGTTTGATGGTCAGGGATGGGAGCCTATCGGTGAGAATTATCACTATCCCTGGCCTGACGGTTGGAGGGAGATAATACCGGAAAATGAACGTGATACCTTTAGTTTTCGAGGTCATTATGATGGGCAGGGTCATAAGATTGACGGACTTTATATTAACCGTCCGGACGGGTGGGGGATAGGTCTCTTCGCCAGTATCAGCTATTTAGCCACAGTTAGAAATCTGGGACTGACAAATATCTCCGTTACAGGAGATGATCACGTGGGAGGCATAGCCGGACAGGTACATCTTGCATATATTGGAAACTGTTTTGTCGAAGGAAATATAAGCGGGAATGTGGATGTCGGTGGTATTTCAGGTTTTATTTGGGGTAGTATTCGGTTTTGTTATACAAAAGGTTTTGTTTCCGGAGGTACAGCCGGGGGATTAGTAGGATATACACACTGGTCTCAGCTTGATAACTCGTATAGTCACGCGGAAGTGACCGGAACAATCTATGCCGGAGGAATAGCAGGTGTTGCTTGTTTTGGTTACCTTGATATATGCTTCACAACCGGTGCTGTTAGTAGTACCGGATATGCCGGTCCAATTGTGGGAGCCTACTATGAAGGAGGACCCTCATATACCTATTACAACATGGAGACAACTGGTTTCCCTTATGGAGGTTACGGTGGGAGAACCACCGAAGAGATGACCTATCCCTATGCAGACAATACTTACATTTACTGGAATTTCGAAAGTATCTGGGTCGAAGATATCTATATGTTTTGCAATGACGGCTACCCCTATCTTAGCTGGCAAACCTTTCGTTTTGAGTTCATGCCGCCTGCCTCTCTCTCTGCCGCAGCCGGTAATGAGCTGGTAATTTTAACCTGGAATGAACCTCCTGACAGCTTGCGGACTGTTTCTGGCTATAATGTCTATCGTGACGGAGACCGGATCAACGAAGAAACAGTCAATGAAACCGAGTACACCGACACGGATGTTATTAACAGCATTACCTACAGTTACTATGTCACGGCTTTATATGATGAGGGAGAGTCAGAGCGTTCGAATATAGTACGTGCTACACCAACCGTCTCTACAGAACCTGAGATTTTTCCCTTAAGAACAGAGCTTTTTGCTAACTACCCCAACCCCTTCAATCCTGAAACGAAGATCGAATTTTATCTGGAAAAGGGGGGAGAGGTTAAGCTGGAGATCTTCAATATCAGAGGTCAGAGGCTCGCAGTCCTGATAGATGCAGAGCTTGAGGAGGGGGAACACTCTCATGTCTGGAACCCCAAAACTATGGCAGGCAAAGACCTCCCCAGCGGGGTCTATCTCTATCGCCTGCAAACGGGGGATTATGACCGGACAAGGAAGATGCTTTATCTGAAGTAAGAGTTAAGAGCAAAGAGCTAAGAGTAAAGAGTAAAGATCATTTTCAATGCTATTTTTCTGAAGTAGTCTGTTCTGATATTGGAGGTTGGAAGAAGATATCCGGACAGGGTAAATTTTTACTTCTGAAACCTGACCATAAAATAAGCAGTTAAAAAAAACGGAAGAGAGAAAACCTAATACCCAAAGAGAAAGAAAGGAATAGAAGAAAAATAATTGAGTTGAAATTAAATAAAAGATTGACAAATAGTCCTTAATAATTTAATGGTTAATCAAGGGTATTGAGAAAAGCGAATCTTCAACGATAATAACGAGGGATAGTTATATGGTTCCGAGAAGCTCTGCCAGGCTGATTTTACATCTATCTATCTATCTATCTATCTATCTATCTATCTATCTATCTATCCCTATGTCTCTTATTATAGATTAACTCTTTCGGGAGTTTGCTATGCAATCTTTACCTCCAAACAAACCGATTCAGAGAGAAGCCAACAACTACAGAGAATCTTTCCCAATCCGAGAAACAAGTTCATCCGGCAAACCGGTCTTACTGCTGCCTGCCGGTAAGACCGAAGGAATCGGGCATTAAAAACAAAATGGAGGTGTTTTATGAGGAGATTACTGAGCAACCAACCGATTCATTTTCTCAGTTTCACCGATAGGCAATCTGGGGTTCCACTAAGATTCAGAAGACTAAAAGAATTGCACAGAAATAGTTCTAATCCTGGCTTATACTACAAACATACGAGCCAGAAAGACAATCTAACTCAAAAAACGGAGGTTCTATAATGAATATCGAGTTTTGTACTACTAAGTCTATAAAGTTGTTTTCCATCTTTATGATGATAACTCTTTTTTCAGTAACAGCTTTACTGGCCAAAGACGAAATGGAGGATTTTGAATTGGTTATTAAATTCAATCAATCAGTACAGCCAACAACTCAAGACGGGGTTTTATTCGTCAATATACAAGAATTTGACGACATAAGCTCTTTTTACCAAATTGATGAATTTGCTTTTTTTGACTATAAATGGTCAAAACACATACACAACATGATTGTAATTCCTTTTTCGGATGTGAGTCTGACTGAAGCAGAAGAAATCTATTTCGCGTATAAGGATAGTGCTAACGATCATTTTGCTTTCATTGAGTTGTTTGGTAGTCCTGTATTGGACGATCCACCATCAAACTTCCTATACTACACTGAAGCAGAACCACCAATGAGTTTCGATCCTTCAATTGATGTTTTAGGATTAGTTCACGATAATGGATACTATGATTGGAAAATTTATCAGCAATTTCAAATAAGAGTGAATCCTGGAGAATGGATAGATAACTGGTTTAATCGTGATATATTATCTTTGTTGATTCCACCAGGATATCAGATTTACAGCGATGCACCTTCTTCTTTTTGGGACTCAGACTACCGCTGGATAGTTCATGGCCCGATAGGGATGTGGCATCATACCGAAATGTTCAACAACACCTACAATGCTTGGCAGTACTCAACTGGCGAAAGTGTCGGAATAATTATTTCTGATACTCGTGTTAATATCAATCATCCAGGTCTTGAGGAAAGAGCTTTAGGCGGATTTGATCATCACTACGGGAATGTGGATCATGGAACTATGGTTACCGGAGTGGCGTGTGCTTCATTTGCTGAAACAGAAGAAACGACTTTGCTTCCAACAAGTTCTATCGGAATGGCACCGGAATCACAGTTTGCTGCGATACCCTATCACATAACAGGTGTATTAAGTCTTATGAGCACATTTGAAGATGATCCGACATTGTTCGGAATTCTGAAAGTCCTGAATATGAGTTGGTCTACTGATATATATCATCCCCATAACGAACCGTCTAATACATGGGATTATATTATAGATACCTATACCAGTCCATATGATCAAGGTGGTTTGGACCTTTTTTGTGTTACCTCCAGAAGTTATAATTCTCCGTCCGGTGGCGGTAGTGATGGCCGCATATACCCTAATTCTCTTGCTTTTGAATATGAAGGGATGATGACTACGGGAGCCGTTAGGTCCGATGGAAAAATTGTTTCGTTTTGGAGAGCCACTCTTGACAGTCTCAATATATGCGAGCAACACTCCAGGGTTAGTATTAACGCTCCAGGACACATTATCTGGGCGACTGATATTGAAAGAGGTACTGGTTTTTCTTTGAGATTTGCCGGGCAAACCTCAGGAGCAAGTCCACAGGTAGCTGGAACAGCAGCCTTGGTCAGGTCGCGTTATCCTTGGATGACAGCAGCTCAAACAGAAAGACAGATAATGCTGGGAGCTAAAAACCTTGAAATGATAATCAATGCTAACATTGTATCGCCAGGATATGGAGTAGGATATTGGCCTCCTCCTGACTATTTTTGGGGTGCTGGTTTTCTTGATGCCCTCTCCTCATTATATCTTCACGGAGAGTTTACTAGATTCTTCGAACAGGCTCATCCTGATGAAACAATTTTGCTCGGGAAGGAGTTTGAATTGAGAAACTCAGGTATGGTTATTCATGACGGCATTGTAAGGATAGAAAAGGATGCTACTGTAACTTTTACATCATCTGAGCTTGTTATTGGAGATGGAGTGACCATTTTCTTCGAGGGAAATTCAACGTTAATTATTGATCAAAATTCATCCATTACTATAGGAAATGACGTTGTAATTGAAGGATTTGGAGCAAATAATACTTTGATGGTGTATGGTCATGGTCAGGAAATGATGCTCGAAAATCTCACTGTAAATAACTGCCGGTTAAGGGTAATGGGAGTTTCCCTAACCATTTCTAACTCAACATTTAATTGCTCGGCTATTATGGTAACCAATGGAAACCTTAATTTATCACAATCGTCCGTAGAGAACAGCTATGGAACCAGCATTGCTGTCATTCAATCTCAATCAGTCGATATAAATGAGGTAATTATATCAGATAGTGGTGGAAACGGAATAAATCTATTAGACATCAGTGAAGCTATTTTGATAGAAAATGTGTATATACAAAACTGCGGGCGAAGTGGGATATCTATTTCAAATTCTCATCCTCAAAGCCGTTTTTATAAAATATCAAATGCTTGGATACATGGTTCTGCCATCGATGGTGTAAGACTGTATGAATCAAGTGGATTACGGTTGCAAGACAGCCAGATCCAGAATAACAGAATTGGGCTTAGCATACTTAATAATAGCTGTATAAGACTTGAGAACTCTTTGGTAAGAGACAATGAATGGGAGGAGGTTTATTATGACTATTCAAGCAACCTTCTGTTTGACAATGGTTACAACCGCATAATTGATAATAACTATACACTTGGACAACGTAACCAGTTTCTGGTGTACAGAGTTGAGGGAGAATCTCCAGATACAGTATATATGAGGAGAAACTTTTGGGGTTATTACGATTCGGGGCATATAGCTATAGAACCTCCTGAATACAGATTCAATCCTCCCTCTCTTACAGAAGCTTACATTATAAGCCCACTTTATACTCCGGGCATTCCTCGACAGGACGTAGAGAGCACTGCAGCACAAATGATTTTTGCTGCTGCAGAGAGTGAAGTAGATGATGAAAATTATGCAACGGCAGAAGTTTTGTTGAAGGACTTAATCGAGAATTACAGTAACGACGAAAACGCAGTTTTGGCTGCTAAGTACTTAGTTTTTGCTTTAGGGCAACTAACCGATAATTACTCAGGAACAAAGAGTTACTTACAAAGCCTTGATTTTGAGAATTCTTTACCTGACCTTGCTAATATTGTTCATTATCTAACTAATAGCTGTGACATAATGATGCAAAATTATGACACTGCTATCGACTGGTTTGAAGACTATATTGAGGTACCATACACCGAAATTGATTCGGTTTTTGCAATTATTGATCTGGCTTATACATACCTGTTATCTCAAGAAACGGGACGAAGCAATATAGCATTGAAGAACAAAGAGTATTCAGTGAGAAGTATTTACGAGTATCAAAACCTACAGGAGACATTAATAGATAATATTCTTTGCTTCGATATCGAAGACTCAGAAGATGAAAACCTACCTGAAGACAATTTCTTCGTTCTTAATCAAACTTTCCCCAATCCTTTTTATTTAGGTCAACCTACTCGCAGCGGGGGTGTAACAATATCATTCAATATACCGGAACGTTCTGATGTAAACATATCAGTTTACAATATTAGGGGACAACTTGTTGATACAATACTTTCCGAGCAACTGGAAACAGGTTATCATCGAGTTGTATGGAACCCCAATGCCGAAAAAGCTAAGAGAGTTGCATCAGGGATTTACTTGTACAAACTTGAGGCAGGTAATCATTCTCAGGTGAAAAAGATGCTCATTTTAAAATGATAAGTTTTAGTTAATTCTTGACAAGAATGGGATACCGGCAGAATATTAATGTGTCGGTATCCCGAGTTAAAGGAGGTAAAGATGTGGAAGTTTTGTATTACAATCTCTCTATTGTTTTTTATCACGGCTGTTTTTTCTCAAACAGCCGTCCCGCCTGCTGCGGGAGACGGAACAGAGACAAACCCTTATCAGATAGCCTCTTTAGATAATCTTTACTGGTTGTCTGAATTTCAAAAGAACTTTTTTACGACAAATCGGTATTTTATTCAAACCTCCGATATCGATGCCTCTGAAACAGTCGATTGGTTTGATGGTCAGGGATGGGAACCTATCGGTGAGAATTATCACTATCCCTGGCCTGACGGTTGGAGGGAGATAATACCGGAAAATGAACGTTATGACTTTAGCTTTCAAGGTCATTATGATGGTCAGGGTCATAAGATTGACGGAATTTACATTAACCGTCCGGACGGGTGGGGAGTCGGTCTCTTTGCCTGTATCAGTAATGGAGCTTCGGTTAGAAATCTGGGACTGACTAATATCTCCGTTACAGGAGATGATCACGTGGGAGGCATAGCCGGACAGGTATGTGATGCAGATATAGAAAACTGCTTCGTCGAAGGGAGTATAAGCGGGAATGTGGATGTCGGTGGTATTTCAGGTTTTGTTTCGGGTATTATTCGGTTTTGTTATACAAAAGGTTTTGTTTCCGGAGGTACAGCCGGGGGATTAGTAGGATATACACACTGGTCTCAGCTTATTAATTCGTATAGCCACGCTGAAGTATCCGGAACAAGCTATGCCGGGGGAATAGCTGGAGTTGCTTGTTTTGGTGACCTTGATATGTGCTTCACAACCGGTGCTGTTAGTAGTACCGGATATGCCGGTCCAATTGTGGGAGCCTACTATGAAGGAGGACCCTGGGCTACCTATTACAACATGGAGACAACAGGTTTCCCTTATGGAGGTTACGGTGGGAGAACCACCGAAGAGATGACCTATCCCTATGCAGACAATACTTACATTTACTGGAATTTCGAAAGTATCTGGGTCGCAGATATCTATATGTTTTGCAATGACGGCTACCCCTATCTTAGCTGGCAAACCTTTCGTTTTGAGTTCATGCCGCCTGCCTCTCTCTCTGCCGCAGCCGGTAATGAGCTGGTAATTTTAACCTGGAATGAACCTCCTGACAGCTTGCGGACTGTTTCTGGCTATAATGTCTATCGTGACGGAGACCGGATCAACGAAGAAACAGTCAATGAAACCGAGTACACCGACACGGATGTTATTAACAGCATTACCTACAGTTACTATGTCACGGCTTTATATGATGAGGGAGAGTCAGAACGGTCAAATATAGTACGTGCAACACCAACCGTCTCCACAGAACCTGAGATCATTCCCTTAAGAACAGAGCTTTTTGCTAACTACCCCAACCCCTTCAATCCGGAAACGAAGATCGAATTTTATCTGGAAAAGGGGGGAGAGGTCAAGCTGGAGATCTTCAATATCAGAGGGCAGAGATTGGTAGTCCTGATAGATGCAGAGCTGCCACAGGGAGAACACTCTCATATCTGGAACCCCAAAACAGCTACAGGCAAGGACCTCCCCAGCGGTGTCTATCTCTACCGTCTGCAAAGCGGGGATTATGACAGAACCAGAAAGATGCTTTATCTGAAGTAAGAGCAAAGAGTAAAGAGAGGCTGAGGTTAAGGCTGAGGTTAAGGCTGAGGTTGAGGTTGAGAAGAGATGACGTTACAGGGTAAAACTGCCCTGTTTAAGAAGTGCAGCGTTTAGTATAAAAGCTCCTTCATTTTCCGTAAGAGCCAACAAATGACATATACCCTGCTGTTGTCAGGTCAGCACTTGTTATCTCCTCATCCGGCAGATAAGTGAAGATAACAAGTGCTGTAATATTCTAAACTATTCGTGGGTTTCCTTGAATTTTATCTTTTCAACGACGCTGTAGATCACCGGAATGATCAAGAGAGTGAAGAAGGTAGCGGTAATGAGACCTCCGATAACCGTCAGAGCCATCGGTACTTTCATTTCGGCTCCTTCCCCCCGGCTCAGAGCCATGGGGAGCATGCCCATCATCGTGGTGATAGCGGTAATGAGAACCGATAGCCTTATGTTCTTCCATGCCACCGAGGCGAAGCTGATTGACATGGTCAATGAGGACAATTCCGTTATTGACAACGATACCGGCAAGAATAATGCCGCCGACGAAACTTGCCACGGAAAGGGTTATCCCGGTCAGGAAGAGGATATAGAAAACACCGATAACTGCCAGAGGGATAGTAAACATAACAACGAAGGGCTGTTTGAGAGATTCGAACTGCGAAGCCATAACCAGATAGACGAGGATAATTGCCAGGGCAAGGGCTAAGCCAAGTGTCTTGAACGCCTCCTGCATATCGCTGTAGGAACCTCCGAATTCCACAAAGTATCCGGCAGGGAGATTATCGATTACGTCCTGTATCTCATTTTTGACATTCCCGACGACACCCCCAATGTCTCTTGTTCCGGTGATGCCGGCAGTAACGGTAACTTTTCGGGTTTGATTCTCTCGGTCAATTTTTACAGGACCGTCCGAATACTCGATTACAGCTATCTGGTTGAGAGGAATAACGAAGCCGTGAGGAGAGGTCAGGTTGAGTTGGAGAATATCGTTTTCGGTCTGTCTGAAATCCTCGTGCATTCTTACCCTGATATCGATCTCTTCGCCTGACCGGCGGAATACACCGGCAAAGGATCCCAAAGTAGCGGTCTGAATAGCGGAACCGATCTGAGCGGTAGTCAAGCCGTATTCATAAGCTTTTTGTTTATCAATAATAATATGGGCTTCCAGTTTTCCTTCCCGCAAGGAATTAGTCACGTCAGTAACATGGTCAAGACCTGTGATCCGGTTCTCTATCCGGGCTGCCTGCGAGGTCAACTGTTCCAGATCTGCTCCGAAGAGCTTGATCTCGATGGGAATAGAGGAACCACCCATCATTTCTGCAGCGGTGAAGAAACGGAGTTCACCACCCTCAATTTTCGGCAGCTTTGATCTGATCAGTTCCCGGATTTGTTCAAAGGATAATCTGCGATCCTTGACCTCAAATAACCTTCCGATTATCTGAGCTTCGTTCACATCCTGAGGATTTGTCGGATCCATTGCCCCTTCTTCCATTGGTCCGACAATTGACATGACATTCCAGATCCCTTCCGTTTCGAGGAAGATCTGTTCGACCTGTTTGACGGTATTGTCTGTCTCTTCTAAAGTAGTGCCGACCGGCATTTTAAGATTAAGAATGAGGAAGGGAATATCTCGTTCCGGCATAAATTCCGTACCGATGACAAAGAGGAGTCCGAAAGAAGAAAGAAAGAGCAGGGCTACGATCGTCAAGGTGGCTACCCGGTGCCGGAGGAGATAGTTCAGGAGTTTCAGGTAGTGCTTTTTGAATTTTTCGAAAAGCATCTTGGATTTGAGGATGGGAGAAGCATTTTCGTCCACTTTGAAGATGTAGGAGGCGATAACCGGGACGATCGTCAAAGCAACAAAGAGGGAAGCAAACAACGAAAAGGCAACAGTCAGGGCGAGTCCTCTCACCAGCACTCCGGTCATCCCTTCACTGAAGATCATGGGGAAAAAGACAGCAATCGTTGTCAGGGTAGAAGCAGTGATAGCCATAGCTACTTCCGATGCTCCCTCCTGAGCTGCTTTGAGTTTTGTCTTACCCATCTCAAGATGACGGTAGATGTTTTCTATAACTACAATGGAGTTATCTACCAGCATCCCGACCCCGAGTGCCAGACCTCCGATTGTCATCAGATTGAGAGAGAAATTTGCCAGATACATCGAGACAAAAGTAGCAATGACCGAGATCGGAATTGCTATTGAGATAGCCAGAGTAGGTCTCCAGTTTCTCAGGAAAAGAAACATTATCAGAATTGCCAACAAACCGCCAACGAAGAGATTGGAGGCAGCTCCGGTGGTAACATTCTGAATAGGTAAACCCATATCCATGATCTCGTGAAAGACTATCCGGTCGCCATAATCATTATGGATGTTCACGATCTCGTTCTTGACCCGGTTAGCAACCCGGAGAGTATTGGCACCCGCTTCCTTCGAGACCCACAAATAGGCGGTAGGTTCCAGATTAGTCCGAAGATTGTAACGCCTGTCCTTGGGTGCTTCGATAACTTCGGCAACATCTTTGATGTAAACGGTCTGACCTCCGGCGGTCATTCTTACCGGAGTGTTAAAAATATCCTCCATACTATCGTATTGAGCGACAGTGCGGAGCAGATATTCGTTTTTCCGGCTCCTAATATGTCCGGCTGACATATTCAGATTACTTGCTCCGACAGCCATGACAATTTCATCGATGGAGATGGCATAAAAATCCAGCCGGTTCTTATCAACGATGATCTGTTTTTCTACTTCTTCGCCCCCCATAACGGTTATGGAAGCTACTCCGCTAAGCTGGTTCAGACGGATAGAGATCTCATCATCAAGCAGCTTTCGGAGTTCATAGCTGCTCATCTTTCCGGTAACCCCGTAACTGAGTACCGGCATCTGACCAAGATCAAATTTATAGACCAGCGGTCTGGAGACATCGCGGGGGAGATAGTCTGCAATTTGTTCGACAGCAGCCCGCAGATCCTGGGCTGCAAAATCAAGATTGACCCCCCATTCGAATTCGACCATTATCAGCGAGAGATTTTCCGTGCTCTGGGAGTTGAAGTTCTTGATCCCCTTTACCGTCGCAATTGCTCTCTCTATCGGTCTGGTAACGGTTTCTTCAATATCTTCCGGAGAGGCTCCCTGATAGGTAGTGATAATGGAAATTACCGGGAAATCCATATCCGGCAGCAGTTCCAATCCGAGTCTGGAAAGGGATAATCCACCGAGGATGATGATCAAAACGGTCATCATCATGACTGTTATTCTCCGTTTGACTGCAAATTCTGGTATCTTCATTCTATGACCTCATTAAAAAACTGGATATTAGATTTAACTACACTTCTTACCGGAAACTACTGTAGAATCTGCTGCAGAGGCAGCGATAAAACGAACGGGCAGCATAAATCCTCTGGAAAAACAGTCTCCGGTTAACTGTAATCATATTAATTATAAAAAGGATCAACTTCAGCAGTGAGAAGAACTGCTCTTAATCCGGAAATCACTAATCGATCACATTGACCGGATAATTATCTGTCAGCCCTATATTACCGAGGATAATTACTTTTTCACCTTCCTGAATACCGCTCAGTATCTCAATCTCCTGAGCAGAAGAGATCCCTGTTTCAACTGTTCTCCTGACAGCTTTACCGGCTGCCACGGTATAGACCGTATTATTATTAACTACTGCCGCTTGCGGTATAACAACCGCATTCTTTGCCTCCCGGGTACTGACAAAGACCCGGGCAAACTGGTTATGCCGCAGGACATCACTTTTTTCTTCAATGATTATCTCGCAGCGGAAAGTTCCGGTAAACCGGTCTGCTTCCGTAGAGATGAAACTTATCCTTCCTTCGAATACTTTATCGGGCAGAGCATCGACCCTTACGGTAGCTCTCATCCCGGTTCTGGTATTAATAAAATCCTTATCGGAAAGATAAGTGACTGCTTTCATTCTATTCAGAGAGAGGATCTTAAGCAGGACAGGCTGAGCCATGGGATTATAAGTCTCCCCTTCTTTCGGAGCGATCATAACTATCTTTCCCTCCATCGGAGCAGTTATCCTGGTGTTTTCCAGAGCAAATTCGTAATTTCTCCTGGCAATCTGATAAGCAGAAGCTATCTCTTCATAGGTCTTTTGATCAACTGCGTCTGTCCGGTATAACTCCTCCATTCTCTGATAGTTCTTTTCCAGATTACGGTAAGTCTCTTCAGCCTGCACCAGGTTAAGATCATCGAGTTCCAGAAGAAGATCACCTTTTTTAACGATATCTCCCTCCCGGACATGGATCTTTTCGACTTTTCCGGTCAGGGCAGGTGAGATATTAACATAGACATCGGATTCGATCCTTCCTGTTGTCGCTATTCCGCTGTAGAAGTCTTTCCGGACTGCTTCCGCTACCCTGACATTTCTTTCGGCAAGTTTTCCGTTGTCCTGGTCATTTTCCGGCGTATCCTCTGCGCAGCCGGAAAAGAGCAGAATTGTGAGCAGCGGGATCAATATCAGTGATAATCTTTTCATCTAACCCCCTTGAAGGTTGTATATTTATTCAGTTCATAACTTGTAATGATGAAATCATAATAGGCGGCAATAACATTCGTTTCTCCGGCAAACAACATCACTTCGGCATCAAGAAACTCACTGTTGGTGATCATCCCTTGTTCAGAGAGATTTTTCAAAATCCGATAGTTTTCCCGGGCTAAATCGAGTCCTGTCTTACTGCTTTGTACCTGAAGGGCAGTTGTTATCAACAATCTTGATAATCTGCGGGTTTCGACGACAAGATAGTCTTCCAGAGCTGAAACAGCATATTCCGTCTCTCTCTTTTCCGCTTTTGCCTTTCTCAGATTCGTATAATTAGCTCCGCCGCGGAAGAGTGGAAAGGAGAGGACAGCAGCAAGATTCCAGCTTTTTTCTCCGGAAAAATCTATTCTGTCACTATCTTCGAATTCGTAACTGAACTGCAGATTCAGGGAAGGGAGGAAATTTCCCTTGGCTATAGTATAGTTTTTCCCGACAATCTTTCTGGTTACTTCGATATTCTTCATGCGGGGATTATGCTCCGTCAGAGCCCGGACATTTTTTTCGAGATACTGCTCAATCTCTTCTCCGGATAAAGCAGCAATTTCTCCTATCTCCCGGTCAAAAGACTCAAGATCAAGCGGGACGGGCTGATAACTCCGATCCGGCACACCGAGAGTGTTGTTCCAGAGCTCCAGCAGCATCTCGATGTTGTTTTCCAGTTCACGCCGGGAAATTTGATAGTCCTGTAATCTGAATTGCCATTGCAGAAGATCTGTTTGTCTGGCCATACCCTGTTCTTTCATTTCTCTGACCTTATGCAGGTTGGCTTCGGCAGCCAGTATGCTCTTACCGACGGTTTCCTTCAAATCCTGCATTTTTAAGATATTGAAATAGAGATCAGTTACCTGATGAGTAATCTCGTTCTCTTTATCGGCAACCAGATTCTCAGCCTGCTTCGTAGCTAAACGGGAGATCTGATGACCTAAAAAGATCTTCCCACCCGCGAAGAGAGGCTGCTGCACCGTGATATTCGTTCTGTAAGTTGTACGGTAGAGACCGTTTAAAGCTCCCGCAGAAAAGGGGATATAATCTCCGGTGGGTAGATTATTAGAACCGAAAACCGGAATCTTGAATACTTCTGAAGCTCTCTCGTAAGTTTTGTTGTCTATCCTGACAGCCATAGCATTTAAGGAAGCCTGCGGGAGATAATTGCCGAACATATTATATTCCGACCAGCGGGCAGCATTATAACCTTCGGCCTGAGCCTTCAACTCTTTATTATTCTCCAGAGCTATGGCAATACTCTCCTCTAAAGACAAAGGATTCATTGCCGGCAGGGATCCGGAACTAATCGTGATAATCAGCAGTATCAGAGCTAATCTTATCATTATTACCCTCTCACACAAGTTGGTTTTTTGAGCCCAAAAACCATGAAAGCCGTTCAGTTGTCAAATTTTTTCAGATTTTTTTTGCAGTTTATCTGCTCTGCTTCAGAAAGATAAGAATCGTTAATTTTTTTCTCTCATTTATGCCCGTACCACTACTACTGCCGGCAGAGAATCTCTCTGGTAATTGAGGAGAATCATAATCAACTCTAATTTAGGGCAATTTGACCCGGAGTTTTATACAACTATTCCGGACGGATACCGTATGGACAACAGACAGGATTTCCTCACTCACTTCAAACCGACTGTGCAATTACTCTCTGGTAAGATGGTAATATCCAGTTAAAACAAGGCAGTTAAATGTTGCATAATTTGAGTGTTACAGGAAATCCCCATAAAGAGTGAACCGGATTATCTGTAACTGAATAATCTCTGTTTAGTGGGGAGAAGAGGGGTAAAAATCTCTTGACAAAATCCCAATATTTATTTTTCTGGTTTTGTGAGCAAGGGAGGTATAGATGCGACCTATAATCTTGCGAAACCGTTTTTTTTCTATATCAGTATTTGCCTGTGAACAAAAACTGAGTAAAGGTAATCATGGTATCTCCATCCTAAAAACGTTAAGAGTGCTTTTCCATCTATTGATATAGGGTTTCAAAAACAGTTACAACTCAATCTGAATTAACTTCTGTTATCTGCTCAGGCTGACAGGTATTAATGAAGTATCTGAGCAAGGATTCTGTCTTTATCTGTTTCAGGGGAGTAATAGGGCAACAAGTTCCGGCAGAGAACAATTACAGACTCTACCAAAGGAAGGAATTACTTCTAATCAGGCTTTTGAAACTAACTTGAGAGACGGATCAAGGGAGTTGACCAACAAGAATCTAATGATCAATTGCCAGTCACGTCAAAACTAATCTGTTAATAGTCTTTACGAGGAGGAAAAGATGTCTAAGAATATGATCTTTCTATTATTGCTTATTAATATTGTAATCCCTTTATCGGGGCTTACGGGGTTTGCTGATTCAACTGTTAACGTAACCCTGAATGAAGTTATCACTGATGACCCTTTACCTGTAGTTCTTTCTTCGTTCACAGTTGCCGTAACGTCCGATCTTTATGTCGAAATGCAATGGGTAACCGAAACAGAGATGAACATGCTGGGTTACAATGTCTTTCGTGGTCAAGAGCTTGATCTAAGCAGCACCATAAAGATAAATGAAACTATCATCCCTTCTCAGAACACATCTCAGACATCAGTCTATTCTTTTATTGATGATGATGTTGAGACGGGTGGTACATATTTTTACTGGCTTCAGATGATGGAAATGGACTTGGATTATTCTTTTCAGGGACCGGTTTCAGTAACGGTAGAAAAACCCGGAGACGAGGGTGAAACACCAGAGGTCGAATATGTAACGGCTTTAGAGGGTGTTTATCCCAATCCCTTTAATCCTAAGACAACGATTATGTTCAGTCTGGCAGAAGATGCGAAGGTCACGCTCACTATTTTCAACGTACGGGGACAAGTCTTAGGGGTATTAGCAGAAGATGAACCCTTGGGAAGGGGGAGTCACCGGGTTATCTGGAATGGTCTGGACAGAGACGGCAAACCAGCTTCTTCAGGAATATATTTTTACCGGATGCAGACGGATGATGGATATGAAGAAGTAAAGAAAATGACAATCCTGAAGTGAAAGGGGGTGAAAGATGAAAAAGCTAATATTTGCAGTCGTAATGTTGATTTTTACCGCAGCTCTCTGTGCTCAGATTAACGGCAGCATACCGGTGGTCTCCAATGTCACAATGCAGCAGACAGGGGACAAAGTATATGTCCGGTATGATCTTTCGATAACTACTAATCCGGTAGATTGCCGGGTGAGTCTGGTAATCTCGGGAGACGGGGGCGAAACTTTCGATATTTATGCTCATCCATACTATCTTTTTGGTGATATAGGAGATAATGTGACACCCGGTAGTGATAAAGAGATTATCTGGTTGATCTCCGAACAGGCGGAAAATGAGGGGGGTCAAAACATCAGCGGTAATACATACCGGGTTCGGGTTATTGCCGGCAGGAATGATGAAGTTGAGTATATTCAAGGGGGTACATTCAGCATAGCTGCGTATAATGTTACTTTATCGGATTATAAAATAGGAACACATGAAGTAACTCAGGAAGAATACGAAGCCGTCATGGGTCTGAATCCTTCAGAGTTTAGTACTTATCCGAACACCCCTGTCGAACTGGTTTCCTGGTATGATGCAATTGAGTACTGTAACCGGAGAAGTATCCAGGAAGGTCTTCAACCCTGTTATAGTTACAATGACGGAGTCAATTACGGTACTGATCCGGATAATTGGCCCAGCGGCTGGAAACCGAGCGAATGGGATATGGATGATGATAATCATCTAAATATCACATTCAATCAATCTGCCCGTGGTTACAGGCTTCCAACAGAAATGGAATGGGAGTTTGCCGCAAGGGGAGGTGTCCCGGCACAAAACGGAGGAACTTTCAGTGACAATTACGCCGGTACCAGCCTTGTTTCGGAGTTAACGAATTATGCCTGGTATGATCTGAACTCCGGAAATACAACCCGGACTGTCGGTACGAAACTGGCTAATGAATTAGATCTGTTCGATATGAACGGTAATGTCTATGAATGGTGCTGGGATTTGTATGATTCCTTTCCTTCAGGCAACTATAATGATCCTGCCGGTTCTTCAACCGGACATTACAGAATTGTGAAAGGGGGGAGTTATGCGATGGACTACTACAATACTCAGCTATCGAATAGGAATAATATGGAGGCATCTTTCAAGCATTCAAGTTTTGGATTTCGTGTTGCTAAAAGAATCTCTTCTCCGCAGCCTGATGAATGGTGTTATGTTCCTGCCGGTAATTATACCTGGGGACAAACCGGCGAGACAGCCAACATTTCTTATGATTACCGGATGATGAAGTATCAGGTAACCAACGATCAATATATCACTTACTTAGAGGAAGCCTATTCGGACGGTAATATCTGGCTAAGTGGCAATGAAATAATCGGTTATTATAATGGGGATGAGCATTGGGAAGCCGGAAACTATACTCTATATACGATGGGAACTCCTGATACCGGAAGCAATGTTGGACGAATAGACTTCATTGGTGGTGAGTTTATCCTGTATCCCCCTTCGGGATATGTTTTATCAGATTATCTGAATCATCCTGTAGTCTATGTGACCTGGTTTGGCGCCTGGCATTACGCCAAACATTATAATCTCCGTCTTCCTACTGAGCAGGAATGGGAGAAAGCAGCCCGCGGGATGACTGGTTACGATTACCCCTGGGGGAATACGATTGACGGCAGCAGGGCAAACTATTCGGACAGCGGTGACCCCTATGACAACGGAACCACTCCTGCCGGATATTATGATGGGAGTACGCACTACGGTTACGCTACGACTGACAGTCCTTCTCCGTACGGTGTATATGATATGAGCGGTAATGTTTCTGACTGGACAGATAGCTGGTTGAATCAGTTCCGTATTATCCGGGGCGGCTCATGGTCGAATAATCCTACCTATCACGACTTGAAATCATGGAATCGTCCTGCCACAATACCAACGGTATCAGATTATCAACGCGGTTTTCGTTGTGTTCTGCCTCTTTCTTTCGACGAATAACAGCGTGCAGAAATGACAGTTTGCTCTTTTTTCCTAACTGTCAAATATTGATGAGGTTCACGATTGTTGTGATTATCTCAATGGTGACAAAATCATCCGAAAGCGATAAAACAGTCGAAAGTTTTTAGCCGACGGAGAGTTTTGGATACCTCTAATTTGCTTGACATCTTCTGCCGGAGCTTTTGTTTGTAGAAAAAAAAGCAATGTGAGGTACGAAGTGAATGTTCATAATCTGGACAGTATTTTCAAGCCCAGGAGAATAGCACTATTAGGAATCGGTCCGAATCCTTTGAGTGTGGGGGGGAGGATACTAAGTAATCTGGTCAGCAGCGGTTTCAGAGGGGTGGTTTATCCGGTGAATCCTGATCTGGAAGCTGTAATGGGAATACCGACCTTTCCGGATTTGAAATCACTTCCCAGAAAGCCCGACCTTTGTGTTATCTGTTCCGACCCGGCAACTGTTCCCGGTTATTTGCGAGGAGCAGGAGAATTAGGAGTTACAGGGATAATTATCGTCTCCGCCGGTTTCAGCGAAGCCGGGGAGAAAGGAAAAGCCCTGGAGCAGGAGGTGGAAGCGGTCAGGAAATCCTATCCCGAGATGCGGATCATGGGACCGAATTGTCTCGGCTTTATCTCTCCCGCGAACAGGCTGAACGTCAGTTTCGGCAATGGTCTTCCTAAAAAAGGGAACATCGCTTTTGTCTCACAATCAGGGGCATTATGTACTTCTGTTCTGGACTGGGCGATCGAGCAGCAGATAGGTTTTTCCTATTTAATATCTCTGGGTAACTCCCTCGATGTCAGTTTCGCTGACGTCATAGACTATCTCGGTGAAGATGAAGAAACAAAATTCATAATTCTCTATATCGAGTCAATAACCGATGCCCGGCAGTTTATGACTGCTACCCGTGCCTTTGCCCGTACCAAGCCGATCTTAGCCTATAAAGCGGGAAGATTTCCCGAATCGGCAGAAGTAGCAGCTTCTCATACCGGGGCAATGGCGGCGGCAGACGATGTTTATGATGCTGCCTTTAAACGAGCCGGAATTGTCAGGATCTTCGATATTGGGAAAATATTTGATGTTGCAGAACTTATCGGCAGAAAAAAGCTCCCTGCCGGCCCCCGTTTGGGGATAATAACTAATGCCGGTGGTCCCGGAGTCATGGCTACAGATGCCCTGGTGGCTCAGAAGGGTATTTTGGCAAAACTGAGCGAAGAGACCATGGCTTTGCTGAATGAAAATCTTCCCCCTTACTGGTCACGCGGTAATCCTGTCGATGTCTTAGGGGATGCCAAATCGAAGCGTTATGCCAAAGCCCTCTCAATCGTCCTCAATGATCCCGGGACAGATGCGGTTCTGGTGATCTTAACTCCTCAGGCAATGACCAATCCTTCAGCAACAGCGAAAGAGATCGCCAAGATTGCAAACGAAACAAAAAAACCGATTCTGGCTGCCTGGTTAGGTGGAGCTTCTATGCGGGACGGGGAATCAATATTGGTTGCAGCGGGTATTCCTGCCTACAGCACACCCGAGCAGGCAATCGGTTCCTTTATGACCCTGGTCGATTACAACCGAAATCTTAAAGCCCTCTACGAAACACCTAAGGAGGTTCCGGTAGAGTTTGCCCTGGACAGGAAAGGATTTCGCTATAAATTCGATGAGATCATCGCCAAAGGAAATACAGTACTATCGGAATCGGTATCGAAGGATCTATTGGAATCTTATGGAATTGCAACTACTCTCCCTCGTGCTGCTTCCACGGCAGAAGAGGCTGTAGAGCAGGCAGAGGCTATATCATATCCGGTAGTTCTAAAGATTCTCTCACCCCAGATAACCCATAAAACAGATGTCGGTGGTGTTGTTCTCAATCTTTCTACCGCAGAAGAGGTGAGAGAAGCCTTCGGGAAAATCGTCGGCAAAGCTGAACTTCTTCGTCCTGATGCCGAGATCAAAGGGGTAACGGTACAGGCTATGGCAGATCTGGAAAACGGAACGGAACTGATCCTGGGTATAAAACAGGATCCGGTCTTTGGTTCGGTTATGATGATCGGCACAGGAGGGATCTATGCGGAACTGATGAAAGACCGGACACTGGAGTTACCGCCGCTCAATGAGAATCTTGCCCGCAGGATGCTGCAAAATCTTAATATTTATCCCCTGTTAACAGGATACCGGGGTAAACCGGGAGTTGATATGGACAAGCTCGTAGAGGTCCTTATCCGGATGTCCTACCTCGCTTCCGATTATCCGGAAATTACGGAACTGGATATCAATCCTCTGCTTGCCGGACCAAAAGGGATTATTGCCCTCGATGCTCGCGTGGTTATTGATCCTGCCCGACAGTCCGATAACAATTATTCACATCTGGCTCTCAGGCCTTATCCGGAAGAGTATTTCAGAAAGATCGAGCTTACTGACGGTACTCCGGTAACACTCCGCCCGATAAAACCTGAAGATGAGCTGTTATGGCTCGAAATGTTAGGGAACTGCTCGAAAGAGACTATCTATATGCGCTTTCGTTACTTCTTTTTCTGGAATTCTCACGAGGTTGCGGTTAGATATTGTTTTATCGATTATGACCGGGAAATCGCCATAGTTGCCGAGACTATAGCAGAGGGAGAGAAGAAACTGATCGGAGTGGGGAGGCTGGTAGCAGATCCCAATCTGGAAACGGTTGAGTATGCCGTCTTAGTTCCGGAAGCCTGGCAGAATAAAAGATTAGGGAGCCAGATGACTGACTATTGTCTGGAAATAGCTAAACGCTGGAACCCGAAAAAAATTGTAGCTCAGACCACAACCGATAACCATAGAATGATCCATGTCTTCGAGAAACGTGACTTTGATCTCAGCCAGGATGAACATAGCGAAATGGTTGATGTGGAAAAAAACTTCGTAGAGTAAAGACAGCAAAAAATACTTGCGGTAGTTGTAAGCAGTTTTTTTACCAAAACCGGTCAGGGAAGAAAACCGGAAGAGGAGAACGGGGCGGAAGCTCAAAAACGGCTCTTTTCAGCCCGATCTCTCAAAGATGGGACAAAGTATCGGCAAGAGATAAGATCGTGCTCTAAAACGTCTTGATTTAAACCGTCACTTCTTCTGAGATCTTCTCATTGAGTTTTTTTATCTCTCTCAGAAAGAATGTACCGGTCAGAAGAAAAGCACCGATATCAGAGAGGGGAGAGACGATCCAGACTCCGGTCAAGCCGAAGAAATGCGGAAAGATCATGAGAAAGGGGAGAAACAGAATAACCTGGCGGGAGAGAGTCAGGAACATTGCTATTCCCGGTTTACCGGTAGCCTGAAAGTAACTGGTAGCTACGATCTGGAATCCCACAACCGGCAGGAGTAAGAGGAAAATTCTCAGTCCTCTGGCCCCTGTTTCGACCAGCTCTTGATTTTCTTTGCTGAAAATAGAGACTAACTGCGTCGGAAAGATCATGATAACAAGATAACCCGCTACACAGATAATCGTTGCTAATCCGATCCCTCTCAGCCAGGCTCTTTTTACTCTCTTAAATTTCCGGGCTCCGTAATTAAAGCCGATGATCGGCTGTACACCCTGGTTTATCCCGAAACAGGGCATAAGAATAAACATAGCCAGACTATGGATAATCCCCATGGCAGCAATAGCATGATCACCGCCGTAAACAGCGAGGGAACGGTTGAGAAAAAGCCAGATAACGCTTGCAGCGAGCTGCATCATGAAAAAGGACGATCCGAGAGTCAGGATGCTTTTAACGGTTTTGAGATGGGGTAACAGATAGCGGAAACGAAAACGCAAAGTACTTCTTTTGCCGAGAAAATAAGCAAATACCCAAACTGAGGATGAAAATTGAGCAATGACGGTTGCCAAAGCCGCTCCTTTGACCCCCAGTCCAAGACCGAAGATGAAAACAGCGTCTAAGATAACATTGATAACGGCACCCAAAAGCATTGTAATCATAGCAATCTTCGGGTTGCCTTCAGCCCTGATGAAATGGTTCATACCAAAGCTGATACTCATGAAAAAGACACCGCCAAGAATAATTCTCATATAGTCTATAGCATAGGGGAGAACGACACTGCTTGCTCCGAAAAGGACCATTAATTCCTTTAAAAAGATGCTGCCCAGAATACCGAGGATCAAACTGAAGATGAAGAAAAGGGTTACCGCATTGGCAAGGATCAGTTCCGCAGTACCTCGTCTGTTCTCTCCTAAGCGGATGGAAATCAGAGCTGTAGCACCGAGACCGACCAGCATCCCGAAAGCCATCATCACCAGCATAATAGGGAAGCCGATAGTAACTCCGGAAAGTGCTAAGGAACCTACTCCTCTTCCGATAAATATTCTGTCCACGATGTTGTAGAGGGCGGTGACCGTCATACCGGTAATAGCGGGAATAGAAAAACGGAAAAGCAGCGAGCTGATCCGGTCTTCACCCATGCGGCGCGTATGTTTCATTGATCTCCTTACAGATAGTTATCTAATGGGAATTGTCCGCTAACAGAGCAGTCATTTTCCCGTATCCTGAACTTAGGGTTCCGGTAAATTCAAGGGTTGAACCGATTGTCGGTTTCATTTGTCTTATCAGGCTTCTCAATAGGGAAACGGGGTATAGATATTTATTCAATCAGAGAAAAGATAAGATCGAAATCGATTCTCTCGAGCCTTACCGTTACTTTGTCGAGTAAGCGAAAGACTCTCTTCCCCTTTTTCCCGATGACTTCCATGTAGCGGGAATAAAAACTGTAATCATCATCAGTCAAAGAGGACAATGGTATTAAGCCTGAGACAGGGATAGAATTCAACTCGATAATCAGATTATTGTTATTCATACTAACTATCAGCCCCTGGTATGTTTCACCCACCTTATCTTTCATATAGAGCTTTTTGAAACGGCTCCTTGTTTCTCTTTCGGCATTATCTGCCAGCAGTTCCCGTTCGGAAGCATTGTCGGCTATTTCCTGCAGTTTCTTCTTCTTTATCTCTTTTCTCTTCTGTTGTTTCCAGATCTCCTGCCGGATCAGATGATGGACAGTAAGATCGCAGATACGACGGATAGGGGAGGTAAAATGGGTGTAGTTTTCCATAGCCAGCCCAAAATGACCAACAGGAATAGTGTCATATCTTGCCTTTTTCATGCTCCTCAGGATGAGGGGATCAAAAACCCGGTGATAATTCTCATTGGGCATTGCCAGAAGTAGTTTCTGGATCAGTTTCGGAGTCTTCTGATTCTTTTTGTACTTTATCTTATAATAGGTCAGAAGCTTAAGGATCTTATCAACAGAGCTCTCATCCGGCTCTTCATGGATCCGGTAGATAGATTGGGAGGCCTTCTTATTCAAAAGAGATGCGGTGTATTCGTTGGCAAGCAGCATACAGTTCTCGATCAATTTGTGGGATTCGGTTTCTCTGGTCCGGGTGATAGCGGAGATATTACCCTCTTCATCATAATGAAATACGGTATCCGGCATATTGAAGGGAATATATCCTTTGTCATAACGACGTTTGGTAAGATCCTTCGATATCCGGCGCAATTCCTGCAGAACGGAGACCAGACCTTCATTCAATTGCTGTTCGCCACCCTCAAAAAGTTGATCAACCTCTTCATAATTGAGACGGAAAGAGGAACGGATGACAGACTCGCAGACAGATTGATCCAGGATGTTGAGCTTAGCATCGAATTCTGTGATTACAGTCATTGTCAGTTTGTCTTCATCCGGTCTTAAACTACAGATCTTGTTCGAAATCTTTTCCGGTAACATCGGTATTACCGTCCGGGGAAAATAGAAGCTATTGCCGCGGTTAACTGCTTCATTAAATAGATTACTATCAGTATTAATATAATAAGTTACATCAGCTATGTGTACGTAAAGTATGTATTTATTGTCTTTTACGACCAATGAAATGGCATCGTCATAATCTTTAGCGGTCACAGGATCGATCGTAAAGGTGAGCAGGCTGCGAAAATCTTTGCGGCGTTTGATCTCTTTTGCCGGAATCTCCTCCTGCAGTTTTTCGGTTTCCCGCAATACCTCTTCCGGAAAAGAAAGAGGGAGTTCAAACTGCTTTATTAAAGATAATTCTTCAATTCTGGTATCTCCGGCTTCTCCGAGAATCTCGACTACCTTGCCGTGGGGTTTGATGTTTAGATCACGGTTACCCCAGTCTATTATCTCCAGAAGTACCTTTTGTTTCTCCTTTGCTCCGGCTAAGTCACTGACCTCAAAGGTCGTATGTATCTTTTCCAGATCGGGAATGAAGTAGTACCTCCCCTGATAGTGGTCTATATCGCCGCTTAAATGAGTATTCGCCCGTTTTTCGACTTTGAGTATCTTCCCGTAGAGCATTCCCTTGCGGCGGTATTTTATCTCGACAAGAACCTCATCATTGTTATAGGCATTACTGATATCTTCACTATCGACGAAAATATCGCCCTGGGGTGAAAGAACAAAGGCATAGGAGTAGCCCCGGACAAGGGAGCCGGAATCGAATTTTCCTGTTACCCTTTGAGATTTTCTGCCGGAACTGATCCCGAACTGCTTATGCTTAAGGCTGACTCTCTTCTCTCTTTTCAGATTGTTCATAATCTCATTAAGTTCTTTATGTTCATGTTTTCTAAGAGGTAGAAGAGATGATAAATCCTTGAGAGAGTAGTAGTTATTCTTGTTTTTCTCAAGTAGATTGAGAATCATTGATTCTATCTCTTTCTGACGTTTTTTATTAGCCATTATCTTCGGTTTCCTATCTTTTTTTCCAGTAGTTGCAATAATGCTTCTTTTTCGCTTTGGTTATGGGAATATCTGAGAGATTGCCCCCGGTATTTATCTAACCAGCGGGGTCGGACAAATGTGCCCAGCATAACCCCTTTTTCATCGGCATAAAAACAGCCGAAATCTTCATACCGTTTTTCTATTCTGATAAACAGGTAATAGATAACAATCTTATTCTCCTGCATCAGGTAGCGGGTCGGGATGAAATAGGGGAGAAGATCAAATAAAAGAAAGGCAATGCCGAGCAGGAAGAAAAGGGGCATCTCCCACAACTTGATGGTTAAGAACCATAAAAAAAAGAACATGCTCAACAAGAACAACACCAGGAATACTGATTTTTTCGGATTCTCCCGCAATGGAAAAGATTCCCATTCCAGGAGAGGAGGTTTATTATTCGACATTCTGGATCAACTCCCGGCATTTTTCTATCTCTTCCTTTATAGATAAGATGGCAGGGAAGACCTTGATGTTATTGAACTTGGAGCTTAATGTCTGGATTTCCCGCTGCATCTCCTGGACTACGAAATTCATCCTCTTTCCTGATTCCCTTTCATCTTTAGTCAATATTTCTTCCATCTTCTCAAGATGGTCCTTCATCCGCACAATCTCTTCATTTACATCGTATCTGTCCATGTAAAAAGCCACTTCAACCATCAATCTCTTTTCGATGTCCTTATCGACAGGGGGTGTGATTATCTCCTTTATGGTCTGCTGCAGACGTTCTTTCAATTCAAGACGATAATGGGGGATATGGGCTTCGATGTCGCTGAGTTTCTCTTCGATCCTCTTCATTGAGGCTGTCAGCCATTTCCTGATCTTGTTCCCTTCAGCTTCCGACATCGTTCGGTAGTTTTCATAACAGGCTGCCAAGGTCTCTTTTATCGCCGTCAAGATGGCATCATCATTACACTTCTGCTGCTTACGAAGGATAACACCTTCATATGTTAAGAGCTCATCTATGTCAGGTTGCTTCTCGCTGGAAAGAGCTTTATAAGCTTCGAGATATATACCGGAGAGAATCTTTAGCAACTCTTTGTTCAATTCCAATGGAATCTGGATGTCACCTGCCAGGTTGACGGTGACATAAACTTTTCCCCGCCGGATATTCTCAGTAATAAATGTTCTGATGTATGGTTCAATATGGCTGATCTCACTGTTAGTCGAGATACTGATATCCAGAAAACGATTGTTCAGGGTCTTTATCTCAACAGCAATTTCATATGATCCGTTCTGAAAATTGCTGTATCCGTAACCGGTCATACTCTTCATCTCTTTTCTCCATTAACCTCTCTTTGTCATTCTTAAGCTTTTCTTTATCATCTATCTTATCCTTTTTAATCTGCTGAAGCTTTCTGGCAAATCTTTTCTTCATTTCGGCAGTCATTCTACCTGCTAAATACCCGTAATAGCTTAAGAGATTGTTAATCTTAAGTGCATTTCTTCGCAGACGTTTTCTCTAATTGCCGGATAAGGAATACCGGCACAGAGTTTGTTTCATCTCCGTTTGTTTTTTTACCTCAAACCGGTGGGGAGATATCAATATTTCCTCTCTCCGAGCATCGTTTTTAAGCCAGTAGCTATCTATATTTATTAGCAGCAAGATAGATGGTTATCTCATAGGTTTACATAATATGTCTTATCAAGGTATTGTTCGGTTCGGTGAAACCATCTCCTCTCCGGTCTCTCTTCTCTGGATTTTTTATTCTGCGTTTAGTAGATTTCCTTTCAAAGTCCAACCTGCAGCATCAACTATCTTTAGTTTTTGGAAGCTGCCGATCAAATCTTCTTTACCTGAAAAAACTACTATCTTAAAGTCGCGGGTCTTACCTGCAAGTTCAGCAGCAGACTTTTTGCTTGTTTTTTCTACAAAGACTTCCACAGTTTTTCCTATTTGAGCAACATATTTCTCTCTGGTAATTTCAGTTTGAAGATTGATCATGCTCTCCAGCCGGGCAAGTTTATCCTGTTCGGGGATGTCATCATTAACAAGAAAGGCTTTTGTACCTTCTCTTGGTGAATACCTGAACATATAGGCGAAATCAAACCTTATCTCTTTCATTGCTTCCAGGGTATCGGAGAAATCCTTATCAGATTCGCCCGGAAAACCGGCAATAAGATCGGTAGTTATGGCAATATCAGGTATTGATAAGCGTAAAGTCCTTACTATTTCGCGGTAATGGGAGTAGGTATATCCTCTGTTCATTCTTTTCAGAACCTTATCATTCCCAGACTGTAAGGGCAAATGAAGATGTTCGCATACTTTAGAACACTGAGCCATAGTTTCTATTAATTTTGGGGAAAGATCTTTAGGATGAGAAGTGATGAATCTTATTCTTTCGATCGTTTCTATTTTATTAAGCAGTGATAATAAGCGGGAAAAATCAGTATTGTTCCAATGGTAGGAATTGACATTCTGACCAAGCAGAGTTATATCTTTATATCCTTCCGAACCGGCAGTTTCTGCCTCTTTCAGGATATCGGCAGAGGGTCTGCTTCTCTCCCTGCCTCTCAGATAGGGGACTATACAATAAGAGCAATAGTTATCACAACCTCTCATAATCGTAATGAAGGCATTCAGATTATTTTTTCTGACAGGCTTGAACTCACTGTACAGTTCATCAGCGTATTGTTGAGTAAAATCGCTTAAAACGCCCTTTTTGGACGAATTGGCTATGATTTGGGGCAGCTGACGGTAGTTATCTACCCCCACGACGAAGTCCACCCTATTGGCTTGTTTTGAAAGCTTATCGCCAAGACGTTGGGCCATACAACCGATTACTCCGATCAGGAGATTAGGTTTGAGAATCTTTCTGGCAATTTCATTCCTGATTCTTCCCAGCACCCTTTCTTCGGCGTTCTGCCTTACGGAACAGGTATTGAAGATTATGATGTCGGCTTCATCAATGGTAACGGCTTCAATAAAGCCATTCTCTTGGAGAATGGAATTGACTATCTCACTATCGGAGACGTTCATCTGACAGCCGTATGTTTCAATATAGAATTTTTTCGTCTCTTTTCTCACGAAACTTCACTACCGGAAGGGATATCTTTTTCAGGGATGATAAGGGTAAGGTTGTCGTTTTCAGAAGCAGCCAGAATCATACCCTGTGATTCGTTGCCGAATATTTTTCTTGGTTTGAGATTCAGGAGCATAACCACCTTTTTCCCTACCAGATTCTCAGGGTTGTAGCTTTTCGCTATACCGGCAACTACAGTTCTCTCTTCCCTATCAATGATCGCTTTCAGTTTTAAAAGTTTATCCGATTTCGGCACCGGTTCGGCTGCGGTTATTTGAGCGACTCTGAGTTCCAGTTTTTGAAAATCATCGTACTCAATTGTCTCTTTATGCTTTATCCGGGGCTGGTTATTAACCAGAGAGTTAGCATAGAGTTTTTCGATCTGTTCAGCGATGATCTTATCTTCAATTCGCGGGAACAAGGGAGAGGCTTCACCGAGTTCAAAACTCTGCGGAATTTCGGATAATTCCTTCCATTCCGGGGAGTTAGTGAGCTGCATAATCTCTCTGAGAGCAAGCATCTTCCGGGGTATTACCGGGTAAAGAAGGACCGAGATGTATTTTAGCAGAACCAAGCAGATGTAAAGTGTCTCCTCTGCCCCATCGCGGGAAGTCTTTATCTCCAGCCAGGGTTTCCTTTCATCGAAGAATTTGTTGCCGAGTCTGGCAATATCCATGACAAGCTTCGTAGTCTTTCTTACTTTGTAATTACGGTAGGACTCGTCAATCTCTCTGAAGAGAGCTTCAGCTTCCTGCAGGGTTTTGGTAGAATAATCACTCAACTTATCCGGCTTAGTGATCTTACCGGAGAAAAAATTGTGGGAGAAGACAAAAACCCTGTTCGCCAGATTACCGAGGGTATTGGATAGGTCACTGTTGTTCTTGTCCTGAAATTCCCGCCAGCTGAAGTCACTGTCTTTTGTTTCGGGGGCATTTATGGCTAAATAATAACGGAGTAGATCTCCTGCGAAATCATTAAGAAAATCATTAACCCAGATAGCCCAGTTCTGGCTTGTCGATATCTTTCTTCCCTCCAGGTTCAGAAATTCATTGGCGGGGATGTCATGAGGGAGGACATACTTCTCCTTCTGCCCCATCAAGACAGCGGGCCAGAAGATAGCATGAAAAACATTGTTATCTTTACCGATAAAGTGAATGAGTTTGGTTTCCTGATCCAGCCAGTAATCTTTCCATCTTTCAGGGTTACCGGTCTTTTCTGCCCATTCCACAGTTGAGGAGAGATATCCGATAGGGGCATCAAACCAGACATAAAGAACCTTTTCTTCTGCTTCGGGCAGAGGAACGGGAACCCCCCAATCAATATCTCTGGTTATGGCTCTCTCTTTCAAGCCCTCTTCCAGCAAACCGAGGATAAACCGCAGGATATTCTCTTTCCAGTAATTCTTTGTTTTGAGCCATTCTTTCAGTTTATCCTGAAAAGCGGGTAAATCTAAAAACCAATGAGAGGTCTCTTTGATGACAGGTCGATTATGGCAGATCTTGCATTGAGGCTCAACCAGGGTTATAGTATCCATCAGCTTACCGCAGGCATCACATTGATCACCCCTTGCTCCGTCTTTCTTACAGAAGGGACAGACCCCTTCCACATAACGGTCTGCCAAAAAGCGTTGGCAATGTTCACAATAGAATTGTTCATTGATCCGGATATTGATATAGTTCTTCTCTAAAAGATTAAGAAAGAATCTCTGAGCAATTTTATGATGGACCGGTCTTGCCGTTCCGGAAAAATTATCAAAGATAATATCGAGACCGTCAAAGCTCTCTACAATGCTTTTATGATAGCGTTGAACGAGTTCATCAGGGGTTATACCTTCTTTTTCTGCCTGAATAGAGATCGGAGCTCCATGCTCGTCGCTGCCGCAGATAAAAACTACATCTTTGTTGTGCAGACGCAGATATCTGACAAAAATATCTGCCGGCAGATATGCTCCCGCAATATGTCCGATATGGAGTGGTCCATTGGCATAAGGAAGAGCACTTGTTACTAAATATTTTTCCATAAATTCTCCATTATCTGTAAATTTTGAACTGACCGAGAAGATCTATTGATTCTAATCGTTATTAACAAAGAGGTTGTGAAAATACTCGGCAAGATGATCGGCGTCAGCTATTTTGAGATACACCGTAAACCCGAGGTGATTACGGGTCAGCCAGAAGAGCTGAATCTTGTTCTCTTTGATAGTCGTGAGGACATTCTCTAAAAGCTGCATATCGCTGTTTAACCGTAAGCCGGTAAAAGTCAGGGAACTGAGGTTTTTTTTGCGGGTATAATTCTTGATGTTATGTTCAGAGAGCCTTTTTTCCAGAATTTGCTCATTTTGCTCTTCAATGATAACCCGGAAAAGATCGGTATCGGGGAGGGCATATTCCACTAATTCCGGTTGGTTCGTCTTGAAGATCGAAATGAGCTTTTCCGGGAGTATCTCCTCCAGATAAATATCAAAACTGGTTAAACTATTTCTGCCGGTTATGGCTATGATTTCTTTCTCTTCCATCTCTGCTTCCTTTATTATTTTGGTTCCGGGTCTATCAGCGAATGATGATCTTATCTCCAGTTCAATATTGTATTTCATAGCAAATTCAACAGCTCTCGGATGGATAACTCGGCATCCCGAACGGGCGAGAAACAGCATTCTTGCAAAAGAGACACTGCTTAACTTGCGGGCTGTGCTGATCCTGTTCGGGTCTGCTGTAAAGACACCTTCCACATCGGTATAAATTTCACAAGCCTCTGCCTTGAGATATCCGGCAAGAGCTACCGCTGTAGTATCAGAGCCTCCTCTGCCTAAAGTGGTAACCTCTTTGTTAAGACTGACACCCTGGTATCCGGCTACTATGACTATCTTGTTCCTGGCAAGTTCTTCCTTGATCCTAAAGGCGTTAACATTAATGATACTGGCATTACCATGACAATTATCGGTTATTATTCCGCTCTGAGAACCGGTAAAGGAGATAGCTGAAACCCCGCGTTTATGCAGAGCAATAGAGAGGAGTGACATACTGATCCTCTCCCCTGCCGTAGCCAGCATATCAAGCTCGCGCTGATAGGGGGTGTCACTTATCTGATGAGCAAGACCAAACAGATAATCTGTAGTCTTAGCCATTGCCGAAACGACAATGACTAACTGATCTCCCTGCTTTTTCTCTGCTGCGAGTTTTGCCGCCAGCTTTTCGATCTGCTCAATCGAACCGATTGATGTTCCGCCGAATTTTTTTACAATTATTGCCATAGCCTATTAGAAAATTTTGCAAGCGGTGTTGTGTCAATAACAATTTGAAATTCCAGAGAATAACGAAAAGCATAGTCAAATAGGAGGATTAAAAAAGCCTCCCTGATATCAGAGAGGCTGAAGGTATCAATCTCAAGTAACATTCTGCTATTTTGCTTATTTATGAATGAGACAGCAGAATTATTAGATAAGGAAACAGTCCTTAAGGTCTTGTATCCTGATTTCTTTAGACTCTGTTATTAATCTCTGCTCCGTCCCCGGTCTTCCTGAAAAAGATCATCATCGGATAAGAATGCCTGTTGTGATCTCTTATTTAATGATTCTCAAGCATAAGGGGTAGCGGTATTCTTCTCCTTTAGCGACAGTAACGGCAGCTATGATACAGAATATGATATCCAGAACAAGCACAAGAGCAAACAAGAGTACCCCAATAAATACTGCCATTAGAATCATGGAAACGATAACTGCAATGGTTACCGTAATCTGAAAATTCAAAGCTTCCTTTGCCTGTTCTTTGGCAAAAGGCTGGTCGTTAACAACCAGGTAGATGATCAGCGGAGCTATAAAGCCCGTTAAAAAGCCTAAAACATGCGCCAAAATAGCCATTGTCCGTTCATTCTGATTACCATTTTGCGGATTATTATCCATTCTCTCCTCCCCTTTCGGTCTTAAACAAAAGTTCTTATTCTTCTTCCAATTCTTTCAGTAAAACATCTATTGCAGTTTGTAGCTGCAGATCATCATCCACGATTATCTGCTTCGGTGTATGGTCAACAAAAATATCCGGTGTTGCTCCTGTTCCTTCCATATTTACCCCCTCTAAGGTGTACCATCCTGATCTCGGTAATCTCATGGAAGAACCGTCCATCAGCTGGTAAGGGGTAGTTCCGATAACACCCCCTCCCGTTGGCATACCGATCACTTTACCCAATCCCAGTTGCTGGAAGATGATGGGAAAAATCTCAGCATCGGAAGCGGAATTTTCGTTAATCAGCAAGACTAACGGTTTTTCCCAGATATGTCCCGGAGTTTTGAACATAATATCCTGATAACCTCTCCTTGTTGTATATGCCCGGTATTCACGGGACAAAATATCCAGCAGTTCCCGGCTGATATTCCCTCCGCCATTAAAACGGACATCAATGATAAGGGCGTCTTTTTCATAATTTTCAGCAAAGAGGTCATTAATGAACTTTTCCAGGCTCTCTTGATTCATTCTTCTGATATGAAGATAGCCGATCCGGGCATTCGTGATACTTTCAACCATATCCCTTCTCCGGGCTACCCAGTCTTCGTAATAGAGTTGATATTGCTGCCCGGCACTCATACCTTTAATCTCAGCTTTAACGATTCCCGAATCAGTATTAAATTCCAACTCAATCTTTTTCCCGATTTTGTCAGCAAGAAGTTCATCAAGACAGAGAGTGGGAGTTATCGTGACCCCGTCCACTTTTATGAGCTTATCCCCACTCCTAATGCCGTAAGCCTGATAAAGAGAAGAATGACGGTAAACCTCCTGAAGGTAGATTCCCTCCTGCGGTACTGACTGATAGTTGAAAACAGCCCCTGTCTGGGCGGGACGGATTATTTCCTTATCACCGGAAGTCCGTGGATAAAAGCCTGTGTGGGAAGCGTTCAGTTCTCCGATCATTTCACTGACTATGTTTGACAGATATTCGGTTCTGTAGCTATAATCGAGGAAAGGTTTATATCTTTCATATATTTCATTCCAGTCTCTGTTGTGCATTTGGTAATCATAGAAGTGTCTGCCGAATTCCACCCATACTTCGTCGAACACTTTTTTATTCAATTCCAGTTCGTTATACTCATATTCTATTTCGTTAGAGATCTCTTCTCTTTTTCCTGAGACCGGATTTATTTTGTACAGTTTTTCATTCAGGGTCACATATAAAAGATTGTTCTCTAAGTTAAAATGCATATCATTTATACTGCCGGAAAAACTCGTGATCTCTTTATCATTTTTTCCGTAATAATCGATCTTTCTTAAGGTATGAGTATTCTGATTACTGTTGATGTAATAGAGAGTGGAGTCGCAAATGACATGAACAACATAGTTGGAACCGGCTCTGGAACTGAGCGTATTTATCCTGCTCCTGAGACCTTCAAGGACGACTTCAAAATCCACTTCCTCAGTCTCTTGTTTTTCTTCCACACTCTCCTCGTTTTCTTTTTCCGGAGTCAGTATCTCATTCCAATGGTCTGTTTCTTTATAAAAATCAGGGATTGGCAGGAGGTCAAGTCTAACCAGGTCACTACCCCAGGTCATGAAGAGAGACTTCAAATCCTCTCCCAGAAAGAGATTACCAATATAACCGGAGTTATTAAGCATGAGAGTGCTCTCTCTGTTTTTAAGGTCATAAAGGTAGAGGTGTCTTGTCCAGACCTGCGGTTTACCGGTAACGTAAAAGGCATAATCAGCTTCAGGTGTTATGGTAATAAAACGGGACCAGACAGGGTGTTCATCGATAATATCGAATATTTCTCCGGTATTGGTTTCCATCAGAGCCAGTTTCCATCTATCTTCCCCTTCTTCATAATGTATAGCCATCAGATTATTGAATAGGAGGTAAATATACTGAATGTATTTACCCTCAGACCAGAGGTTTTTCACAATATTTTCAGGGTTCTGGATATCCAGAGAGTAGAGTTGCGGAGTACCCTGATCTCTTTTCAGGAAGTAAACGGTGCGGTTGTCGGGCAGGATCAGAATGTCTTCGATCCCTGATTTGTCAAAGGTCAGCTGTTTTACCTCTCCCCCCTTTTCGGGCATAGCAAACAGGTCGAATTTATAGGAAAAGACGAGGAGTTTACCATCAGGAGAGAGGGCAAAGTTTTTCATTCGGCTTTGATATTTTTCTCTGATCCGGAAGTTACTTAAAAAATCTTGCTTTATCTCTATCTCAATCTTTTCTGCATCTCCTTTATCCGGGTCAAAACGGTAGATGGAATCGAATTTCTCAAAAACTATCCGGTCATTTTCTCTTGCTATGGAGAGATCTCTAAGGGGCCAGGTCTCGAAGAAAGTTAACTGCTCCTGATTGGCAAAATCATAGTTCTCAGCTTTGAACAACTGAAAAAGTCTTCCATCTGAAGCAGCATAGTAAACGTAAGGATTGATATGGGAAAAAACAGGATACCTTTCTGTATAGGGAGTATCTGTCAGTTGGGTGTAGATAGCGGCAGCAATGTCATATTCCCATAAGTTACCGCTCAGACTTCCGCTGTATGCCGGTCTGTAGGGCATGCCTCTGATATTGAAAATGATTTTGGTGTTATCTGAAGAGAGTTTTCCGAAGTGATTACCGACCGCGGTGATCTCTTGGGGTCTTTTGCCGTCAAGAAACATCTCGTAAAAACCTGTTCCGGTTCTGGTTTCATGGCGGGTTCCCAGTATTCTCTGACTGTCATTGTACCAATCACTTACCGAAGGTACGTCGCGACTGATCAGTTTTGCCTGTCCTCCGTCAGCAGGGATAACGTAAACTCCGTAAAAACCTTCCCTGTCGGAAGAAAAAGCTATCCATCTTCCATCGGGTGAATAAGCGGGTGAATGGTCATGTCCCTCTGACACGGTAATTCTTGTCGCTACTCCCCCGGCAAAAGGTACCAGCCAAAGATCGGACATATAAGAAAAGCAGACGGTTTCGCCATCGGGTGAAACAGCCGGGTCCTTCAAGAATTTGGGTTCCAGAGCTATAATGTTGAAAACTATCATTGTAATGATGAGTGTTATTATGTACTTCATTTTTATTCCCTTTATGATTTATTTTACGATTACTATTTCCGGGGAGAGTTCGGTTCCATACTCCCGGTAAACCGCTTCTTTCATCAAATCCATCAAAGAGATGACATCAGCGGCTTTCGCCTGTCCACAGTTTATTATGATATTTCCATGATGTGGTGAGATCATGGCTTCACCGCATCTTTTCCCCTTTAAACCGAATCCGTCAATTATCTTTCCCACCGGCTGCCCCAGCCTTCTGTCATTTTTAAAAACGGATCCGGCAGAGGGATAACTGAAATGCCCGTATGATTCTCTTTTGCTTTCGATTTTTTTCAGTTCTTCTGTTGGGAAACCTCTTTTTTCCAGAGAGATACGGAGTCTTTGAAAACCTGCCAAAAAGGAGGGAAGCTGAGAAAGAGATAGAGACTCCTTATCGAGAAAAACCCTGATTAACTCTATATTATTGTTACTAATTTCAGTATTTACTGAAAGAGGGAAGCCGGCAGAGATGATCAAGCGGTTCTTCACCTGAAACACCGATGATTTGTAGGCAAAGTGACAATCTTCCTTCCCGATTGTCTGAAGCTCGAAATCGACAGAGTCAAGGTCTATGTAGTTTATTTCTCCCACAATTTGCGAGACCTCTCTTTCCAGATACCGGGCATTGATGAAGATCCCGGCACCGACACTTCCCGGCAGAAGATAGGTAAAATCAAAATCCCGGTTAGCAGTTAAAAGTCCGAAAATACTCAGGAGAGACAAGGGGAGCCCGGAGGAAACAGTCAGCGAATGATCAGTAAGGGTAAAACCGTTGAGCAGTTTCAAAGAAACGTAACAGATTGTCCCGGAAGGAAAATCGGGAAAGAGCAGATTAGAACCAAAGCCAAAGAAGAAGGGCTCTAAATTAGCATCCTTGATTTTCTGCAATAAGACCTGCAACTCTTCATAACTTGCCGGCTCGGCGAAAAATTCTGCTATTCCTCCGATATTGAAGGTACTGTATTGTCGTAAGTCAACTTTTTTCTTCAGCAGCATAGATTATTGATTCTCTTAGCTAATTCCTATTCTTCAGTATTTAGGCGTTGGGAGAATAACCGGGACAGCTCATCTTCTGTCAGAAGTCTTTCACGTTCTATCCTGTATCTTCCCGAGTCATCTCTTTCCAGAGCAAAGATATTGCTCATAATTTCATAGATACTTGCCCCGGAAATCTTTTTTATCATCTTCAGATGGTTATTTTCGTTCGTCAGTTCAACAATAATCTCTTTCAAATCCACACTCTTTATCCGACCCTTTTTCTCTTTCACTATTATTCTATTCTTTTCTCCCTCGTAAGAAGTGAGAGAGGCAAGTAACTGCGCTTTTTCAGCAGAGGGAAAAGTGATTTTCAGCAACTCCAGAGTAAACATATCAATCCCCGGTAAGGAATCTAAGTCGGGCTGATATACTTCCTGCCAAATCCAATCCTTCACAGGAATAGCTTTCAGTGATTTGAGGACAACCTCCGTTCTCAGTGGCCGTTCCAACTCAATATCCATTATTTCGTTATTCCCCTCTACTCCGACGGAGAGGGGAGGTCCGAACCGTATCTTGGGATGGACATTAAAGCCCTGAGTATAAACAATAGGGAGATCGGTCATTTTAAGCATTCGGTGGATCATTCTCAGAGTATCGAGATGTGAAACAAACCGTAACAGCCCTGTTTTCGAATAATAGAGCCGGTAGCGGAATCCTTTTTTGTTCTCTCTGGCTGGTTTGTTAAGCTGCAGGTAGCTTTCTCCTTCATAGGAAGAGTATATTGGTTTCAGTTTTTTATCGCAGATCCCGCATTGGGTGCAGTCTCCGGAGCGACAGTCGGCAGTCATTTTTCCCTGTTTTGCCTTATCGTATTCAGAGATGAGAAAAGACTTATCTACACCGGTATCGATATGCTCCCAGGGAAGTGTATCTGAAACCATGATCTCTCGCTGGTAATCCCTTAGCTTGATCTTCAGCTGTTCTGCTGCCTTTTCCCAGTAGTCAAAGTTAAAAAATTCATCCCAGCCGTCAAAATGTGCTCCTTCTCGATAAGCCTGATGGATCAGATGACCGGTGTTACGGTCTCCCCTGCTGAGGATACATTCCAGAAAGGAGGCATCGACATCATGATACTTCAGCTTGATCTTTTTGTTTCTCGAAAGCCGGTTCTTGATCATGTATATTCTTTTCAGCAGTTCTTCTTTGGAGAGCATTGGTGACCACTGAAAGGGGGTATGAGGTTTAGGCACGAAAGGCGAAAGTGTAATATTGATGATCAGTCTTTTCCCGCTCAGCTCCATTACTTTATCCATCAGATTCACTATAGCATTAATATCATCTTCAGTCTCCCCGGGAAGTCCTACCATGAAATAAAACTTAACAACCCGCCAGCGGTGCTTGACTGCTAATGCAACCAGTTCCAGTATCTGTTCTTCGCTTATGTCTTTATTGATGATATTTCTTAAACGTTGAGAACCTGCTTCGGGAGCAATGGTAATTCCATACTGCTTCATGGAATTCAGTAACTGCAGAATACTATCATCCAAACTGTCAATTCTCAGGGATGGTAAAGAGAGATCGGTTTCATAATCCGATAGTACGGAATATAGTTCGATAAGCAGCGGTTTAATGCAGGTGTAATCTGATGAGGAGAGTGAGAGTAATGCCGCTTCTTCCCAACCGTCCCGCTTTACTTCTTTCGTAAGTTGTTCGACAATGGCAGAGACATCTTTCTCTCTGACCGGACGGTAGAAAAAGCCGGCAAAGCAGAAACGGCAGCCCCTGCTGCATCCTCTCATTATCTCGGTGATATATCTGTCATGGGTTGCCTGCTGCCAGGAGATGAGCTGAGTTGGATAGGCATTCCCTTCGGAAAAGTCTTCATACTTCCGCACCCTGACCCTGCCGGGACGGGTTGCGGACTTTGCTGAAACTGTTCTGTCATTTAGATGATAAGCTGAAGGGATGTACAGACCAGCGATCTCTTGCAGGCTGTTCAGGATATCTTCCCGGCTGAATTCTATTTTCTTTGCTTCAAGGAACCTGTTCTTTATCTCGATTATCCCCTCTTCTGCTTCTCCTATAAAGAAGGCATCGAAAAACAGGGAGAGCGGTTCGGGATTAGCAGAACAAGGTCCGCCGGCGATGATCAAAGGGTCTTCCTCTCCCCTGTCGGAAGCAAAAACAGGTATTCCTGCTAATTCCAGCATCTCCAATATATTGGTATAGGTTAATTCTGACTGGAGAGTGAAACCGATAACATCGTAATCCTTTACAGCTACCCGGTTTTCTAAAGAAAAGAGAGGTAACTTATTCTTCCTCAGAAGTTCTGCCATATCATGCCAGGGAGCATAAACCCTGTCGGCAGTGGCATCTGTCTCCCGGTTCAGCAATGAATAGAGGATCTTCAAGCCGAGATGGGAAAAACCAACCTCATAAACATCCGGAAAAGCAAGACAAAAATTGACTTTATCTTTATCAGGGTAACTATGATAGCTGTTTATTTCTGAATTGATATATCTTGAAGGTTTATTCACAGCAGGTAGTATCTCTGCCGTATCGATCTGTATGTACTTTTTTTCTTTTATCATTTTATCTCTTAACCGGTTGCTTATCTGTTATACCGCTGCCAATGTGCAGTATTGTAAGGGTACTTCCGGTAATTTGGTAAAGTCTGTGACATTTATCTGTTCCAGCCGGAGCAGCGTTTCGGATGCAAAAGAATGTTTAACAACAATAAACCGTTAAACCTTAGTTATGTTTTAATATACTCAGAAAGAACTGATATATACAGCAAAATTATCCTTATCTTTAGTCTCACCGGAGGATATGATTTCATACTTGGCAAGATAATCAGTTCTGTCACCTGCAAAACTGTTGATTTTAGGGGGAGAGTAGTCAACAACAGGATATTCTTCATTATCAGATAACGTTATGATATCAAGGTTATCCGTGGATTTTATCTCCGTCAGGGCATTGCTTTCCTCAGTTCCCTGAGAGGCTCTTTCCTCTTCGCCATCAATCCTTTCTTCATCATCTATTTCATCTTCAGGAACTATCGGCGTTACCGGTTCTTCCTCTAATGGTCTGCTTCTGAAGGGGAAGGATAACTTATCATCCTGATATAGCCTGATCAGAGCAAAAGAGAGAACAATTATGATAACTACCAGAAGGGTGAGCAGGAGAAAATTCTTATGGATCAGTATTGTTGGAGGATGAAGGATTTCCCTTGCCTGACGAGGGGATTTGTTATCCTGTTTTGGAGCTACGGCAAGGATGGTATTGATCTCATTGTCCGTAAGACCGAGAGAGCGGGCGTAGGTTGTAATAAGGATCTTAGTATAGCCTAAACCTCCCAGCCGGGAAAACTCGTTACTCTCTATGCTTTTAAGCACATTGATATGCAACTTAGTTTGAACTGATATCTCATCCAGGGATTTACCCTTTTCCTGACGTTTCTCCCGGAGATAGTTACCGATATTTTCCATTTTACCTCATATTTTTTATTAAATAAACACCAAAGATTATCCCTGCACCGTTATAAGCCATATCATGCCAGCTGAAACGGGTCTTCTTAAGGTGTTTGTCGCTTAACTCTTTGCCTGTTCCAAGAAAAGCTGTCACGCTGACTGAAACAATAAGACTGCTCTCCTGCGAATTATCCATTACATCGTGATAAAGTCCGTAATTCCAGTATGTCAGATAAGCACTGGTCAAAAAATGCATCACCTTATCCTGTCCCAGCCAGGGTGAACGTGCCTGTATGGAAGAAGCTAACAGCACAAGGAATAAAAAGGATAGGAGGAGCAGTTTATAGATCATTTGCTTGAACTCCTGTAATAAAACTCTCCGGCAGAGATCAGGGAGACTTCTCCGGAGAGCAGGCATTTCCTATCTTTTTCATCATATTCAACATAAACCGGACCACCGGGAAAGCGGACTTCTACTTCCTTATCCAATAAACCGAGGCTCATTCCGGCAAACAGAACTGCACAGGCTCCTGTCCCGCAGGCTGAAGTTTCTCCCGATCCTCTTTCCCAGACGCGGGTTGAGACTAAACGGGAGTCAACAGCTTTGACGAATTCCACATTGGTACCTTGCGGAAAGAAACTGTTCAGACTCAAAGATTTTCCCCATTCATGGATGAAAGATGTATCCTGAAGCTCGAAAGAATTTCCTTGATATCCGTCAAAGATTACCAGATGCGGGTTTCCTGCCGATACCGTAATCCCGGTAAGGTTCTCAAAGGTAACCTGATTTTTCTGATCACTATCTCTTTCACTTTCCTTCCGGTAGAAACCGATATTATCGAGTACGATACTAACCACGGGGCTTGATGCCGGGTGCTTGATATAACCTTCGACCAGTCCGGAAGCTATCCGGAGCAAAAACTTGTTCTTCTTTTCCTTACTCCTGCGGGAGAGCAAGGCAGTAACACATCTCAGAGCCGAGCCGCAATTCTCTGCTTCACTACCGTCAGCATTCCAGATCCTGACAAGAACATCTGCCTCAGGATCCGGCAGCAGCAAGACCATTCCGTCTGAGCCGATCCCAAAATTCTTAGCGGAAACTGCTTTCGCCAGTTCCTTTAAATCGGTCCGGGGTACAGGGGTATCAAGAAAATCAAAATAGATATAGCTGTTTCCCTGAGCCTGCATCTTTATGTATTTGATTGGCAATAAGATATCTGTCATATATTAATGTATTGCTTTAATATGTTATCTCTCGTTCAGCAGATCAGTGAAGATCTTTTGAAACTCGAAAAATCCTGTTTTCCCTTTGAGCCAATGAGCCGCTTTCAAGGCTCCGACCGCAAAACCTTCTCTTGTCCGGGCAGTGTGTTTCAGTTCAATCGTATCAAAGGGAGAATCAAAACCTATTACATGTGTTCCGGGAATACTGCCGCCGCGGATACTGGCTATCTGAAACTCATCAGGCTCGATTTTTCGCTGTAAGCGATCAAACTGAGCAGTTTTTTTAGCCGGGAAATTTTCTTTTATGATCTCGGCAAGTTCTCGTGCCGTGCCTGAGGGGCTGTCGGCTTTCTTTTTGTGGTGTAGTTCATAGCCAAAAACATCGTATAGATTCGTTTCAGATATTAAACCAGCAGATTGTTTGAGCATTAAAAAGAAGAGATTCATTCCGAAAGAGAAATTACCGCCATAAAGAATCCCTCTGCCATGTTCAGCGGCTATTTTTTTAACTTCAGGAAGATCATCATACCAGCCTGTTGTACCGATGACGATATTTTTCCCTGCCGCTCCGGCTTTTCTAACATTAGTTATGACAGCTTCCGGCAGTGAGAAATCGAGACAGATATCAACGTTCTTCAGCGATTCGGAATCAATGGGCTCTCTGTATGCTTCATTATTGGGATCACTAATCTTAACTACCCGGCAGTCGTGATCCGGGGCTATCCTTTCCAATATCCGCCCCATCTGTCCGTAACCGAAGATCGCTATTTTAAGCATTATTCTCTGCCTGAGTATAAAGTCTTAAGATCTCTTTAACCCAATTCATTCCCTTTTCCAGGGCAGAAATGCTGATATTCTCTTCTAAAGTGTGAACTGCATCCATACCAGTTCCAATAACGACTGTTTTGATCCCGTGAAGATTGAAGATATTGGCATCACTACCACCCCCGCCACGGTAAACCTTATCGGGAAGAGAGAGTTGTTGAGAAGCTTTACGGGCTATCTGGACGATCATCTCCTCTTCCGGAACCAGAAAAGCTGAATAACTCTTATCGACTGTTACCTCGACTTTTGCCTGATAGCCATTGACCCGGTGGCTGGTGACTACCTTTTCCATCGTATCACAGATTTGGGAAGTTACTTCCTGCAGTTTTTCCTCATTATGGGAACGGACTTCGCCCTTAATTCTGACCGCGTCAGGTACGACGTTGCGGGCAGTACCACCGGAAATAACCCCAATATTGCAGGTAGTTTCCCGGTCTATCCTCCCCAAGGGTATAGCCGACAGAGCTTCAGCAGCCACTCTGATAGCATTGAGCCCCTTTTCCGGTTCCACACCGGCGTGAGCTTTCTTGCCGTGAACTATGAACAGGAGATTGTTTTGTGAAGGGGCTCCGTTCATTACAGCTCCAATTTCATGGGTATCAAGGGTATAGCAGTTTTTTGCTTTCAGTAGCGAATAATCACAATACTTAGCACCCAACAAGCCAATCTCTTCGGAGATGGTAAAAAGTAATTCTACCGGCGGATGGGGTTCGTCATTTTCGATTATTTCTTTGATTGCCCACACTATCTGAGCAATACCCGACTTATCATCAGAGCCGAGGATAGTAGTTCCGTCGGATTTGATCAGATCACCTTCAATTACCGGCTTTACACCCTTACCGGGAGTTACGGTATCCAAATGTGCACAGAGCAATAGTGGTTTTGAATCTACCTTACCGGGCAGGGAAGCAATAAGATTTCCTATAGTTCCACCCGTTTTTTCGTTTGCCTTGTCAAACACTACCGAGAAACCTAATTCTTCCAGATCTGCTTTCAGACTTAAGGCGATGTCTCTTTCATCTTTTGATTCACTGTCAATTTGAACTAATCTCAGAAAGTAATCAATTAAGGTTTTTTCCATTAACTATGTCCTTTTCTGTTTTATTCATAAAAGCACCTTTACCTGTCATTAATTATTGTCAAGAAAAAGCTGAGTTCAAGCCTCTTCTCTTTACTGGCAAGAGCTCTCTTAAGGATATTCAGGGATGTATCTTTCCATTCAATTCTTCTCTCCTCTATAATCATAACTCCATCACTAACTGCAGGTTGTTGGGGTTGATCAATCCGGAATATGGCTTAATGCCTCATCAAGATCAGAGATCAGGTCTTCCGCATCTTCGATCCCTACTGAGTAGCGTACCAGATCATCGGAAATACCGGCTTTTCTTTTTGCTTCGGGATTTACCTTGGCATGGGTCATTGATGCCGGATGCTGGATCAGGGTCTCCACTCCCCCTAAAGAAACTGCTAAAGCTGCTAATGATACCTTGTCCATAAGAATTTTTCCCGCTTCGTATCCCCCCCTCAAACCAAAAGAGATCATTGAACCGGGACCTTTTTGCTGTTTTTGGGCTATTTCATACTGCGGATGTGTTGATAGTCCCGGATATTTCACCCAGGAAACTGCCCGGTGATCAGTCAGAAACTCCGTTATCTTTCCGGCATTTTCCTGAGCTCTTTCGATCCTGAGCGCCAGAGTCTTCAAGCCGCGGCTTACCAGAAATGCCTGATGAGGATCCATACAGGGTCCCATATTAGTCATAACGTTGTAGAGCAACTTATGATCCTCAGCAGTTTTGGCAACAATAACTCCTCCCACCACATCTGCATGACCATTGATAAATTTAGTTATGGAGTGAAGAACTATATCTGCACCCAAATTAAGAGGTTTCTGGAGATAGGGGGAACAGAAAGTATTATCTACGACAAGCCTGATGCCGTGCTTTTTGCAGAGTTCAGCACAGGCAGCAATATCGGTAATGGCGATAGTAGGATTAGCGGGAGTTTCGATATAGAGTAGCTTGGTATTTGGACGAATCTCTTTTTCTATCAAAGCAAAGTTGCTGGTATCTACGAAAGAAGCCTCCACTCCAAAGCGGGAAAAATGATTTTCCAAAACACCCCGGGAAGGACCATAAACAGCATCGGTTGAAACTATGTGGCTTCCTGCCGAAAGAAAAGACATATATACTGTAGTTACGGCAGCCATTCCGCTCCCTACAGCTATACCACCAAATCCCTCTTCCAGGTCAGCCATAGCATCTTCCAGAACCCGGACTGTGGGATTTCTCAGCCGGGTGTAGATATAACCGTCACTTTCCCCGGCAAAACAGGCTGCTCCCTCCGAAGCATTCTTGAACGAAAATGTAGATGTTTGATAGATGGGGGGAGTTACCGCATTCAGAGCTTCGGGAATTTGTCCGCCATGGATGAGAAGGGTGTTAAACTTTGCATTTTTTTTCATAAGATTCTCCTTTTATAACTGTCATTGAAACCATATTATACAAGCAACTCAGCTTTATTCAGCAGAAGGGTTTCCGACGGGTTAGTTATCCGAACAGCTTAATCTGTCAAGTAAAGTTGATATCTGTTTATAGATAACCGAGATAGAACCGGTTCTCTATCTCATGACAAGCTATTACATCTAAGGGTTAACATAGTATTATAAAAGAGAGAGAGAACAACGGGGAAAGTCGCTCACTTTCTCATGAATACTAAATACATAGGGATCAATTATGTTGTTATTTGATTATGAACGGTCACTTTATGAGAAGTTACGGGAAAAAGTTTTTTAATGTCAAACAACGTTCTGACAGGTTTGGGGCTTTCTATAGAGGGTTAATGCTCATAGAGAATAACCGGGGGGCAGAGTTCTTGAACCCAATAATGCGAAATTATTGGTTGGTTGGGCGTAATAATATGATATATTTTATGGTAAACCTAAGCCTTGGGCAGCACAAATGCCTAACACGGCTGAAAAAGGAGAATTCATGAAAAAGACTCTAATTCTGCTGGGAGTTCTTATCTTGCTTGTCCCATCTTTTCTAATGAGCTCGCAGAGGTATGTCGTAGCAGAACTCTTTACCTCTACGACCTGCGGATCCTGCCCTACAGCGCGGTCTGCGCTGAATCAGATTTATCAGGACACAGATTCTTTCCCCTATTTCATTCCGGTTATGTGGCAGCAAGGTGGTGATCATCAGAGTCCTGGTGTTTTTGACAGATTGTTTGGCTTTTATAATGCCGGCTTTTTCTCCTACTGTCAATGGGGTGGTACAATACCGGTAGTCACCAGCCTTAATGATACTTATGACGATTATGTCGCTGCCTACAACCAGCTTGTAACCCAAAGCAGTCCTCTGGAGATCTATCCGGAACTGTTCGACAACGGACAGGGTCAACTGGTAATAAATGCCGAAGTTGTTCTAACTGCCGATATAACTACTACAGATAACCGGATCCAGTATATTCTCACTTATGATCTTTCGGGTATAATGGAACCCCATTATTTTGCGTCCTTGAAGAGATACCAGCAGGAAGAATTCACATTAACTACTCAGGGGGAGGAGGGTCTTTTCAGTTACTCCTTTGATATTGATCCAAACTGGGACCTCGATATGGTGAAAGCTGTGGTAATGATTCAAACATTTTCCGGTGATAAAGAGATTCTTCAGGCAGGGACAGCTTCCGTAACCGATATCGTACCACCCGAAGCCGGTTTTGGTTCAGATATAACTTTCGGTATCGCCCCTCTCGTTGTTCAGTTTACTGATAATTCCATACCCGGGAGTGGAGAGATTACCTTCTGGCACTGGGATTTCGGTGATGCAGGAGTCTCTTTCGAACAAAATCCTCAAGTCATGTTTCATTTGCCGGGTGTATATCCGGTAGAACTTACCGTGATTGATGTCCACAATTCTTCCGGGACTTTTGAGATTGCTGACTATGTCAGTGTCTATCCCGAAGGACCGCTTGTTACCCTTCTTACTGAAGATCATCTGGAGTTCGGTTCCGGATATACCGGTTCCCAATCTGCTTATCAGACGGTCGGGTTGATCAATAGCGGTACGGAAAACCTTACCATAACGAGTATTCATTTATCCGGAGAAACAGAAAATTTTGTCTTTTATCACACCGTAGAGGAACTGAGAGATATAACCCTTTTTCCTGAAGAAGAGTTGGCTATCTATGTCTCTTTTACACCCCAGATAGAGGGTGATGTTAGCGATACTCTCTATGTGATTAACGACTCGATGAATGAAGCCGTCTTAGAGATTAGTCTGAATGGTTTTGGTATTGGAGCTCATCCCCCCCGGCAGCCTGAAAATGTCAGGATAACGCTTGAGGATGGTTTTGTACACCTGGAATGGGATCCTGTTACTGAAAACATTGAAGGTCAAGCCATCGTTCCCGATTATTACCTCATCTTTTATAACGATACCTCTGATATTGATGGTGAATTCTTTTTATTAGGGGAATCACCTGATCCCTTTTATACTGATGTGAGCTCTCTTGCCATATCAGATAAGACATTTTACCGGGTCAAAGCAGTTGTTATTTACGGTGACACAAATATCATCGGAGATTAATAAAATACGATCATTTCTGCAATAATCCTACTGAGGGCTTCCTTCCCTTTGGTAGAAAAATCCTCACTACCAGAACAACACTTTGGTAATCATTCATTTTCTCAGTTTCGGTAACAACCCTGTTGTATTTGTTAAATCTTTGGTGAGCCATCTCTGGATGTTTTCTCTTTCTATGACAACTCATCTGATCATTTTACAAAGGTACATCTGCCGGTAGCTGCCTGTTTTCCGTCTATCTGTAAGCGGTACATATAGAAACCGGTAGAGACTACCCTTTCCTGTTCATCCCTGCCGTTCCAGAAGACTTCATACTCACCTGAGGGTATGCGGGCATTGAACAGCCTTCTGATAAACTGACCTTTAACATTATAGATATCAATTACTGCCTCCCCCTCTCTGGGCATGATAAAGCTGATGGTTGTCCCCATACCCTTGCCTCGTCCCATACTCTGCAAACTTACTGCCGGATTGGGATAGTTGTAAAGCCGATAATCGTGATCCGTGATCTCTGGTAATAGCAGGTTCTCTTCTGTTTCGAGGTCAGGATTCCATTCGTAAGCCCCCATATCGATAGAATCTCCGTAGATACGGGGATTACCGGCAAGATCAAATTCGGGGAACACGAATCCTGGTATATCGAGTGTCCCGGCGTTCCGAGCCGGTGAGTTTCCGGAAAGAATGTAAGGATATTCAGGAGAGAGGTCTCCCTGCCAGAGGGGATCGGCATCGATATTCCCTTCGCCCCAGTGAAGGATAGTCCAGATGTTATCGAAATATAATATCCCCTCTTCTCCCCCTCCGATAAGGGAATGAGAGATATATACATCACCATATTGAGAACCGATGGTATTCTGCACGGCTACATTGTGGGGAGAGTTGCCGTAAACGATGGAGTTGATAAGTTCTATATGGTTGATGTGCTCACCGAAAGTCACCCCCCCACCGGTTAGGTTGGTGGAGTTATTGTCACCGATAGTGGCATTGATGACCCGGATGGTTCCCGGTCCTCTGATCTCCAGATTACCCCGCGGCTGATCACTCCAGGGGGGAAAGACATTATCGATCAGGTTATCGGTCACCTCCAGATTGACGATATCGGCGGTTGAGTTTTCGGTTATCAAAAATGAATAATGAGAATCTATACCCATACCGCCACCATATCCTCCTTCATAGTTAGGCAGCAGCGGTCCCGGTCTCTGACCTCTTACCCGGATGTTCTCGGCATAAAGATTGTATTCATAGTAAAGATGACCTAAGACACAAGCTCTTCTACCGCTGTTATCGTATATATTAAGGTCCTTAATGGAATAATCTCCACCGGCAAGCCAACTGCTAAAGATTGTTTGCCCCGTTGTATGACAGCCGGTCAGTTCAATGTTCTCGAAATAGTAGTCGGATATGTAATGGAAAAATACAGTTGTATTGGATAGATGCGGTATCATATTACTGCCGTTTATCAGACTAAAGTTCTTGATTGAAAAGTTTTGTGTTGATTCACCATATGTTGCAGAATTTGACCATGCTGATAAAAGAGAAAATATATTTTCACCATCTAATATTGAATTTGTCCCACCTAAACCAATAACAGCTATATTGTCTCGTAAAGATAATGGAAATAGCTGATTGTTTAGTGAATAAGAGTATATTCCTTCAGCAACATATATCCTTCTCTGTACCAGGCTGTCGGGTGATATCTTGATCAACGCAAATGCTATGGTCTGCAGAGGGTCATCGGGAGTCAAGCCGCTGTTGCTGTCACAACCGTCGGGAGCAACAAAGAGATCAGCAGCAACAGGGGTTATCTTCCCCGCATTGATTGTTAAATAAAAATTCGGTAAATCATCAATAACATAGCTTATAAAATATTTATCAAAATTCACGACCGTAAATGTGTCAAGAACAACAGATGACTGTTCTGTGCCCCAAAAATGAAATTCACTGCCTCGACCTCCATAATTTAGATAAAGATTGTTTAATAATTCATTGCTGAATTCAAGGTTAGAATTATTCCCTCCGGCTACAATACCTCCTGTTGTTCTTGCATGATTGAATTTGATAGTATTTCCTTTTAAAAGTGCATTGCTTTCTACGTGATATATACCACCCCCACTAAAGGCATAGTTTTTTTCAATAATGCAGTTGCTAATAACCGGTGATGAAGTATTTATATATATACCACCTCCAACCAAAGATGGCGATGCGCCATGAGCTTCTCCATGCCCGTTGGTGATGGTAAAACCGTTAAGAACAGCATCACGGGTTTCGTTATTATTGAAAAGGACTACCGTTCCGTTCTGATTACCGTTTATTACCGTATTGGCAATATAGCTCTCATCGTACTGGTCACCGTCATAGAAACTGGTAATGGTGATATTCTTACCAGCATAACTGATGTTTTCATAATATGTTCCGGGAAAGACAAGCAGAACATCACCGTCCTGAGCAGCTGCTATCCCGGCTGAGATGGTGGTGAAATCCCCCAAACCGCTCTGATTGATCATATAGGTAACAGAGGAGAGGATTGATACTGCTGTTAAAAAGAGGATGATCGATATATATTTCATGATAACTCTCCGGATAGATTTACTGTCTCAGTTGTTTAATAAACCCTGCCGGGGCACGGTAATCCGTGCCCCGCAGGGGTTTTGATTTTACAGTTCTGCTCATTTAGTGATAGTTTTTCTTCGGCGTAAGAGTTTTACTACCTGATGAGCAGCATTTTTCTGGTGATAGTCTGATCACCGCTCTTTAGACGATAGAAATAGATACCGGAAGCTGCGGGACGCTGATTATCGTTCAGTCCGTTCCAGCCGATAGAATGCCTTCCTGCGG
>Ga0334890_1000663_pt1 | contig 57954 bp, 46 predicted proteins | sample GraSluR1_MG_3_FD_207220 | JGI IMG/M metagenome (GOLD analysis project Ga0334890, IMG submission 207220) | Sludge microbial communities from methane-producing bioreactor in Wageningen University, Netherlands - Granular Sludge_31_08-R1 | ecosystem: Engineered > Bioreactor > Anaerobic >... | reverse complement strand
CACATCAATCCCACGCTCTCTGCAAGGTTTTAGGGGCTGACATACCCTTTTTCCTGCACCATCTTACCGTAAAAACCGCTCCTTTTCCAGTTCTGATAAGGCTTTAGGTGTTGTTCAGGATGCCCTATTTAGAATAGAATCATCCAGTCTGTATAAGAAAAGAGGAGGCGTGCAAAGTGTACCGAATGATCGATCTCTTCTCCAGGGCCGGAAGTGCGGCCTCGGGCTTCCTCGTCGACCGCTTCCGCGGCGGGTACGAATGCGTCCTCTCGCTCGACAGCGACATCGCCGCAATAAGCACGCTCGCGACCAACTTCGGCGGAGAGGATTCCGCCGAACTCATCGACAACATGATTCGAGGCAACCGCTTGAAGAATAATAAAGATCTCCCCCTGGAACTGGCAGTGTAGGCGGAGGAATTTGGTTTTTCTGCGTGCAGGGAGCCGTTGCCCCGAGATAGAAGGTTGAAAAAGAGTCCGTACCTTCAGCAAAGCGAACGGGAAGAATTTTCAATATGTTCCTTTTCGGGAGGGATACACTGTGAAACGCTTCTTCTGTTGTTTAGCTCTTTTCCCGTTTTTCCTGCTCTTTCCAGAGATGGCGGCGGCCGTTGATTTTACCGGCATATGGACCTTTTCCAACGAGGACGGAACGGAGTACTCGTTCGACCTGGTCCAGCGCGGTGCGGCGCTCGAAGGCACATTTTCGACATACGAGCCGAAGCTGGACAAGTACGGGGAGGCGCATATCGAAGGATCCGTGGAGGAGCGCCGCGCATCGTTCTCGGCCGGGGCCGAAAAGGGCGTCCTCGCGATGGAGGAGGGAGACGTCTCCGCTCGATGGACGCCGCAACGCGCCGGAAGCGAGGGTCTGTTGCCCCCGTCGGGCAGCGTGCTGCGCAAGGACTTCGGCGCAATGGGGTTCAGGCTGCTCTCCGGAGAAAAGCACTTCGTCCTCGACGACGCGGAGACCGAAAAGGACGTGCTGAAGCTCCTCGGCAAGCCGGAAAAAAAGTCGAAGGCCGAATTCTGGGGCGCGGACGGGCTCATCCACCAGCGGTGGTTCTATAAAAAACTGGGGATCGCCGTCGATTTCGTCAAGGAGGACAAGTCCGGAGTCGGAGAGGCGTTTTCCGTCACGATCTCAGCGCCGTCGGAGAGAAAGACGAGCCGCGGGATAGGGATAGGGAGCACACGGAGAGAGGTTCTGAAGGCCTACGCGGCGGAGATCAACCGCGAGGAGAGCCGGCTTCCGGAGACGATCGTCGCCGGTTCGGTCTACGGAGGAGTCGTCTTCACGATGAAGAACAACAGCGTAGTCTCCATCTTCATCGGCGCGGCGGCGGAGTGAGGAGAAGCTCTGCACGACCGTCTAGCACGGAGCGAAGAGTGCGACCGGGGAACCCTTCGGGAAAAACATTGACAGTGAATACCGGAGTGCTACAATATACAAAAATAGTAGCACAAAGGAGTGTTCGTCTTGCATATGGCTGACGCGTTGATTTCTCCCGCAGTCGGGGGCGCGATGTGGATTGCGACCGCAGGGTTGGCGGCGTATTCGGCGAAGAAGCTTCGGGACAATCCTGACGACGGGCGGGTCCCTCTGATGGGCGTCCTCGGAGCGTTTGTCTTCGCGGCCCAGATGATCAATTTCAGTATTCCGGTCACAGGCTCGAGCGGCCATCTCGGAGGAGGGATGATCCTGGCTATCTTACTGGGGCCTCACGCGGCTTTTCTGACGTTGGCCTCGGTGCTCGTCGTCCAGGCGCTTTTCTTCGCGGACGGCGGCCTGCTCGCCTTGGGGTGCAATATCTTCAACATGGGCTTCTACACCTGCTTTTTCGCCTATCCGTTCATCTACAAAAAGCTTGTCGGCGACACTCCGTCCAGGAGGACGATCTTCATCGCGGCCACGCTTTCCTCCGTACTCGGTCTGCAGCTCGGCGCATTCTCCGTGGTGCTTCAAACGCTTGCGTCCGGAATTTCCGAACTTCCCTTCGGAACATTCGTTCTGCTGATGCAGCCGATTCACCTCGCGATCGGCATAATCGAGGGGCTTGTGACTGGGGCGGTGGTTCTCTTCGTCTGGAAGGCCCGCCCGGAAGTTCTGGAAACGGCGGCCGGGACTCCTCCCGCACACGCATTCTCGCTGAAACCAGTGCTCGCCGGACTTGCGGCGGCGGCCATCATTACAGGCGGCATGCTCTCGTGGTTCGCCTCGACATACCCCGACGGCCTTGAATGGTCCATTGCGAAGACCTCCGGAAGCGAAGAGCTTGCGGCCCCCGAGGCGACGGTGCATTCGACATTGGCTTTCATCCAGGAGAAGACGGCGTTCCTGCCCGATTACGGCTTCAAGCCGGGGAGCCGGGAAGAACCGGCCGAGAGCACAGCGGAGGCGTCCGAGCCCGATACCTGGCCCAATCTTGATGCGGGAACAAGCGTCTCGGGGCTTATCGGCGGCGCACTGACGCTGCTCTTGGCCGGTGTGATCGGGGTGCTGCTTCGCCGCTCATCCGCTGCGAGGAGATAAATTCCGGGAGGAAAGCGCTTTCCCCCCGGTTTTCCAAATGCCGCATTCCATCGACAAAAACATTGCCGATCTTGTGAACGCCTCGGGCGAAGCCCTGGGATCCAGCCCGATCCACAAGCTGGACCCCAGGGCCAAGAGTATTGTCGTTTTACTGTTCGTCGCTGCCGTAACGTCGTTCGGCAAGTACGAGGTATCGCGCCTCATGCCCTTCGTCTTCTACCCAGTCGCCATAACCGCGCTTTCGGGCGTCCGCGCAGGGACGGTCGTGAAACGGACGCTGCTCGCGGCGCCCTTTATTCTCCTGGTTGGTCTGTTCAATCCCCTCTTCGACCGGGAACCTCTCCTCCGAATCGGTTCGTTTGTGGTGACCGGCGGATGGTTGTCGTTCCTTTCGATCATGCTCCGGGCGTTTTTCGCCGTTTCAGGCGCGGTGCTTCTCGTGCTCACGACACGTTTTGATCATCTCTGCCTTGGCCTGGAAAAAATGGGCGTCCCGCAGGTTTTCGTCACGCAGCTGCAGTTTCTCTACCGCTACATCGGCCTGCTGGCGGGAGAAGCACAACGGATGCTCAGGGCGCATGACCTCAGGTCGGGGAAAAACGACCGGAAGATCTCGCTGTCGACGTACGCTCCGATGCTTGGAACGATGCTGCTGCGGGCTCTCGACCGGGCGACGAGGATTCACCGTTCCATGCTGAGCAGAGGTTTCGACGGCGAAGTACGTCTGCTGCAGCCGCTCTCCTTCAAGAGCACTACGGACGGACTGTTCATTCTCGTATGGGGAGGTTTTTTCCTGATGTGTCGTTTCGTCAATCTGCCGGAACTTCTGTTCTTCGCGGTGACGGGAAGATGAGCCACCACTATCTGGATGTCCGCGACCTCCGCTACGTCTACCCCGACGGGACGGAGGCGCTGAAGGGGCTCTCGTTCCGGCTGGAGCACGGAGAAGCCGTCGGCCTCGTCGGCGCGAACGGCGCGGGAAAGTCGACGATGCTGCTTGCCCTTACCGGCCTCGTCCTGCCGAGCGGAGGCGCGGTCGACGTGGGGGGAACGCTGTTGTCGAAGAAGACCGTTGACGCCGTGCGCCGGAGGATCGGTTTCGTCTTTCAGGACTCCGAAGATCAGCTCTTCATGCCCACTGTGTTCGACGACGTAGCCTTCGGCCCTCTGAACCAGGAACTTTCGGAATCGGAAGTCCGCCGCAGGGTAGCGGATTCGCTTGCCCGGGTCGGTGCGGAACATCTGGCGGACAGGCCGATCCACCGCCTTTCCGGGGGAGAAAAGCGCGCAGTCGCTATCGCGACCGTGCTTGCGATGCTGCCGGACATCTTGATTATGGACGAACCGGGCTCCGGGCTCGATCCGTACGGACGCCGCCTCCTGATTCGCCTGCTTTGTGAATTCCGGCATACACGCCTGATCGCGACGCACGATCTGGATATGGTGCTGGACGTCTGCCCCCGTACGATCATCCTTCACGAAGGAAAGATCGCGGCGGACGGGCCGACGCGCCAAATCTTCGCCGACACGTCTCTTCTCGAAAGCTGCCGCCTGGAAGCACCCTTCGGGATGAAGAGGACGGAATAAACATTTTTCCCGGCAAGGCGAACCGGATACCTACGCCTCCGGCCCTCCCCTGTCCAGGGATGAGTCGTCTGAACACCGCCAGTGATATGATAGGCGATGCTAAACCGATATCGCGTCTGATGCGCGCTCCGAGGGGGCTGTCGGAGATCTTCTGCCGGCGGGTATTTTCAGGGGAGGGATACCTTGTGAAACGTTGCGTGTATTTAGTTGTTTTCCCGTCGCGTCTGTTCGTCGCTGCGGAGATGGAGTGATGGACGCTGAAAGAACGCCGCAAACGATCAGCGAGGAAGACCGGACCGCGCTGAATCTGCTGCAGCACTTCTGTTACACGATCGGCAGTGCGAACGACGCCGAGGATCACGGCTACGGCGGAGAGGCGGGACGGATGCGGGAGGAGTCCTGCGATTCGATCCGGAACCTGATGAACCAGCATCCTCTCCTCGCGGAACTCTTTCCCGGACTGCGAGGAGAACTGGACACGGGCCACATCCTCGGCTTCGGATGGAGTACGATCGCGCGCGAAGCGGACGAGCTGCTCGCAGGAGACGTCCGATGAACGCCGGCGAGGCTCCCTGCAAGCAGTGCGGCGTCTGTTCGAGCCTCTCGGACACGGAGTACGCGTACAGGAAATACGGCTGGCCGGAACACGATTCTTATTTGCCGGACGCGGCCTATGCTCTCGTCATCATGAGGGATTTCAAACCTCTGAGCGACCGAAAGATGCAACTCCGGCAATGTCCCGGTTGCGGTTCGTGGTTTTTATACAGGAGCGACTACGAATACCTGGTCAACGGAACCGAGGACGAAGAGTTCCTGACCCGCCTGACGGAGCAAGAGGCCGCCGAATACCGCGCGCTGCAGGATTGAATACCGGCCGTATTGCGGCTTCCGGCAGGCGGAGTTGAAATTTCTATACTCCCGAACCGCGGCATGCTTGCCTGCAACTTCATCCGGTGCGTTTCGAGTGAAAACGCGGAGTTCACTTGTACGGCCAGCGTTCCTCTGTCGGCCGGGAAGCAGATCGCGGGAGCGGAACATCAAGGCTTCGACAGTCGAAAATACCCCCGCGCAGCATATAGGGAAAAACACCTATGGCGTATTTATCAAAAGAAGGTATAATATCGCTGGTTTTTTCTTCCGGGGCACTATTTTCGGAAAAAAGGGCTTATTTCAGAGAGGAAGGAGGAGTGCGTCATGGATTGGGGAAGAGTGCCGGCGGACACCATGGTGGTGGAGAGCAGGGAGATCACGCTGCGCGACGTGGTGCAGGCGGCAGCCGACGGCGTGGACACGCCTGAGGGGTTGATCGAGGTTCTCGGCCTTGAAGAGGGCGAAGAGGGAACCGAACACCTGCAGCCCATTCTGGACGTCTTTCTTCCGGCCATCGAACGCCTCCGGAGCGGCAGCTGCGGCGGCGGGTGAGCCGGTTGTTCCGGCAGCTGTTAGCTGCTGATCGAGGACGATACAAGAGGGCCGAAGCCTTCCCTTGGGGAGCTTCGGCCCTCTTTATGCTTATCCTTCCATGCAAACCGGACGACATCGTCCGGCCTGGCCGGGGCCCCCGTCATTCGTTCGCATTGTTTACAATCTTTCTTCTTGATATACTTGATCCGGTGCAAATAACTTTCCAAGGAGGCCCCATGGACTATCGAATCACACTCAAGGGACATCTCTTTCTCTACGAGCCCGATAAGGAACGGCGTATCGTCATGGGAAGCCCGACTCCCCTGACTCCGGCGCAGATACTGCAAAAAATCGGCATTCCGGTATCCGAGATCTACATGGTCGCTTCCGGGGGAAAACAAACCCCCTTGGACGTTCCGCTCTCGGACGAACAGGACGTGGAGTTGTTTCCTGTAATAGCGGGAGGGTAATCGCCTTTTCGTCCCGAAAGGACGCCATGCTGTCGTTATATGACAACCGAATAATTAAAAAGAAACCGGAAATTCCACTCCCAAGGAGGTCGAACGAATATGATGCGCGCTGTCGAATTTCGTATGCCCCAGGTACTTCTTCAAGGTCCCGGAAGTCTCGCTCTTCTGGGGAAGGAAGTGAAGCGTCTCGGCAGGAAGAAGCCCCTCCTCGTCACCGACGGGATCATGGAGAAGGCGGGCTACGCCGGTCAGGTGAAGGCGATTCTCGTCGAGGCGGGGTGCGAAGTCGCCGTCTATAACGGCGTGGACGGAGAACCCGGCGACAAGCATGTGGAAGCCGGACTTGCGGAGTACAAGAAGAACGGCTGCGACTTCCTCGTGGCCCTCGGAGGCGGAAGCCCCATCGACACCGCAAAGGCCGTCGGCGTTCTGGAGACCAACGGAGGGAAGATCACCGACTACATGGGAGCGGACAAGGTCGCGAACCCCATTCCCCCGCTCGTCTGCATCGCCACGACTTCCGGCACCGGATCGGAAGTCACGAAGGTCACCATCATCACCGACACCGGGAAGGACGTGAAGATGCTGATCGCTTCCCCCTTCGTCATTCCGGCGGTTGCCGTCGCCGACCCCGTGCTTACGCTCTCCGTGCCGCCTTCCGTCACCGCCGCCACCGGACTGGACGCCTTCTGCCACGCGATCGAGGCCTTCGTGTCGAAGAAAGAACAGCCGTTGTGCGATGTCCTGGCCCTCAACGCCGTCCGCCTCGTCTCCGAAAACCTGCGGAAGGCATGGTGCGACGGCGACGACCTCGAAGCGCGGGCAAACATGATGCTCGCCTCCACCCAGGCCGGAATTGCCTTCAACAACGCCTCCGTAACGCTGATCCACGGAATGTCCCGCCCCATCGGAGCGGTCTTCCACGTCCCCCACGGCATATCGAACGCCGTTCTTCTGCCAGTCTGGGCCGAGTACACCCACATCGCCAAGCCGGAAAAATTCGCCCTCGTGGCCGAAGCCATGGGCGAGCCTGTCGCCGGGCTCCCGGTTCTGGAAGCCGCCCGCAAAGCAGTCGACGCGATCGTGAAACTGTGCCGCGACGTCGAGATCCCGCCCGTCCGCGAACTCATCAAGGACAAGGCCGAGTTCGAGAAGCATCTCGAGAAGATGGCGCACGACGCGGTGGTGAGCGGAAGCCCCGGAAACAACCCGCGCTTCGTCACCGAGGCCCGCATCGTCGAACTGTACAAGAAGGCGTATTAGAGGAGCGGCAGGGAAGACGCTCCTTTTTCACATCCGTCTCTCTTCCCGATAAGGAGGGAATACGCATGAGCAAGGAAGTTTCGACCGTTCTTCTGGAAATAGATCTCGCAGCGGGAAAGAGCGGCGAAAAAGAAATCCCCGAGAAGTGGTGGCGCGAACATCTCGGCGCTTCAGGAGTGGCCGCCCGCCTTCTCTACGAGGAGAAGGTCTACGAAGCGGATCCTCTGGGAGACGGGAACCCCCTGATCTTCATGAACGGCCTCTTCACCGGCACGCCCGTTCCGTGCGCCTGCAAGATGTCCGTCTGCGCGAAATCCCCCCTCACAGGTATTTGGGGCGAGGCAACAGTCGGAGGGTTCTTCGGGGCGGAGCTGAGAAAGACCGGCTACCAGGGCATCATTCTCCGGGGCAGGTCGCCGAAACCGGTCTATATACTCGTCGAGGACAAAAAGGTTCAGATAGTCGACGCCTCCCCGATGATCGGAATGGATACCTACTCCACGTCGGACGCTCTGAAAGAGAAGCACGGCTCGAAGCACGAAGTGGCGGCGATCGGCCCCGCAGGCGAGAAAATGGTCCTCATTTCGGGAATCATGTTCGGCGGCGAGGAGACCCGCGCGGCCGGAAGGACCGGCATGGGGGCCGTCATGGGCTCAAAGAACGTGAAAGCCGTCGTGATCAAGGGGGCGGGAGCCGTGGAGGTCTTCGACCGGCCCGGGCTCGTCAAATCCATCAAGGAGTCCGTTTCCGCCATCCGGGCGAACACGAAGGGACTCTCCGACTTCGGAACCGCCGGAGGCGTCATGGCTGTCGAGGCCAACGGCGATCTTTCCATCCGGAACTGGTCCCTCGGCTCCTGGGAGGAGGGTGCGGCGAAGACCAACGGACAGCGGATCGCGGAGAGCTGTTTTATCTCGCATTACGGATGTTTTGCCTGCCCGATAAAGTGCGGCAAGAACGTCAAGGTGGAAAAAGGGCCTCACGCGGGCGGCACGTCGCACGGCCCGGAGTACGAGACCTGCGACGGATTCGGCGGCAACCTGCTGAACGACGACCTCCCGGTGATCGTCGCCGCAAACGACCTCTGCAACCGTCTCGGCCTGGACACCATCTCGACCTCCGGCGTCATAGGCTGGGCGATGGAGTGTTGGCAGGAAGGACTCGTAGGTCCGGAACAGACCGGCGGTATCGACCTTTCCTGGGGGAACGGGGAGGCCATCTTGAAGTTGACGGAGCAGATCGGGCGAAAGGAAGGGTTCGGCGCATTCCTCGGGCAGGGCGTCAAGAGGGCCGCGGAGGAGCTCGGCGGGCTGGCCCCGGAGTTCGCAGTCCACACCAAGGGTTTGGAGTACGCCTACCACGATCCGCGCGCCTTCACATCGATGACGGTGAACTACTCCACCGCCAACCGGGGGGCATGCCATCTCGAAGGACTGAGCTACTTCGCCGAACAGGGAGCCTTCCCGCTTTCGCTCCTCGGCTTCGACAAGGAATTCACTCGCCACGGATGGGAGAACAAGGCGGAGATAGCCATGCTGATGCAGAACCTTATGGAGGTGCTGAACGACCTTGGGCTCTGCAAGTTCCTGATTCGCGGAAAGGACGCCACATGTCCCGAAACGTTCGCGAACTGGGCTACCCTCCTCACAGGGTGGGAATATACAAGCGAGGACCTGATGAAGGCCGGCGAGCGCAACTTCAACCTCAAGCGCCTCTTCAGCGGAAAACTCGGGATCAGCCGGAAGGACGACGCGCTACCGCCGAGGCTGGGAGTCCACGACAAGGGAAGCGGCGCCGCCGAAGGCAGCGTTCCCGCCCTCGGAAAAATGCTGGTGGAGTACTATCGGCTTCGAGGATGGAGCAAGGAGGGCGTACCGACGAAGGAGAAGCTGGCGGAACTCGGGCTCGTATGATACATCCGCAGAGAGAGGGAGACGCCTGTTGTCGGGGCGTCTCCCTCTCTCTTGATTCGTTTTCTTTTTCGGCAGGAGCGAGCGGTTTCCTCTGTGGATTTATGTCATTTCACCCGCATCGAGTTCAGGATCACCGAGATGGAACTGAACGCCATCGCTCCCTCGGCGATGACCGGATGGAGCAGGGCGGCCATAGCAAGCGGAATGGAGATCACGTTGTAGGCGAACGCCCAGAAGAGGTTCTGCCGGATGACCGTGAAAGTCTTGCGGGAGATGGCCACAGCGTCGGCAAGCCGGGAGATCCCGCCCTTGACGATGACGATGTCGGCGCTGTCGATGGCGAGGTCGGTTCCGGAGCCGATCGCCACGCCGATGTCGGCTCCCTTGAGCGCCGCGGCGTCGTTCATTCCGTCGCCGGTCATCAGCACCTTGCCGCCCCGGGCCTGGAGGGTGCGCACGAGGTCGAGCTTCCCGTCGGGGCGGACGCCCGCGCGCACCTCGTCGATGCCCACGCGAGCGGCGACTGCACGTGCCGTCTTTTCGTTGTCCCCCGTCGCCATGACGCAGGAGATGCCCATCTCCGAGAGGCGGCGTATTCCTTCGATCGCATCCTCGCGCAGCGGATCTTCGACCGCGAGAAAGCCCGTTACAGTCTCCTCCCGGCGCACCTCGACCACCGTCCGGCCGAGCGCGAGGTGGGCATCGTACTTCGACGGATCTTCGGGACGGCCGACGAACCAGGCCGTACCCCCGACTCTCCCCCGGACGCCCTCGCCGGTGATCTCCTCGAGGTCGGTCACGGGAAGGCGTTCCCCGGACGCTGCAGCGATGGCCTTGGCGAGCGGGTGGTTCGAGAAGGTTTCCAGCGAGGCCACCGCCGCGAGCGCCTCGGGGGAGAGGTCCGTCTCGACGACGGTCGGCTTTCCCTCCGTGATGGTGCCGGTCTTGTCGAGAACGGCCACGGTCACGTCGCGGGCCGTCTGGATGGCCTCGGCGTTGCGGATGATGAGTCCCTTCTTCGACGCCGCTCCCGTGCCGGTGATCAGGGCCATCGGCGTCGCCAGCCCGAGCGCGCACGGACACGCGATCACGATGGTGGTAATGAAGGCGAAGACGGAGAGGGAAATCGGATCGCGGAGCGAGGTCACCCACGGCATCCACCGGGCGGCTCCTTCAAGGAACGGGGCGAGCCGTCCGGCCTGGAAGTACCAGAAGACGCCGCTCAACACGGCCAGCGTCGCCACGCCCGGCACGAAGTAGTTCGTCACGCGGTCCGCGAAGGCCTGGATCGGTACCTTCGCTCCCTGGGCCTCCTGGATCAGCGAGACCATCTGCGCCAGAAAGCTGTCCTCTCCGACTCGGGTGGCCCGGATGCGAACAGCTCCCGTCAGGTTCAGCGAGCCGCCCGTCACTCCGTCGCCCGCGTTCTTGACGACGGGAAGGGATTCACCGGTGATCATTGACTCGTCCACCGAGGTCGCCCCGTCGAGCAGTTCACCGTCGCTCGGGATGCGCTCGCCCGGCTTTACCAGCAGCGTCATATCCTCCTTCACGGCCTCGATGGGAACCATGATCTCCTTCCCCTCGCCGTCGAGCACCCGTGCCTCGCGGGCCTGGATGGAGAGCAGCGCGCGGATCTCCTTCGACGCCTTGTCGCGCAGACGCGACTCGATGTATCGCCCCGTGACGTGGAGCGCCATGATCATCGCGCCGATGGCGCCGAACGAGACCACGGGGAAACCGGCGAACGCCAGCGCCGCAGTGGCCCACGCGGCGACCGAGCCGGCGACCACAAGCACGTCCATGTTCGCGTGCAAGTGCGAAAGTGCGATCCACGCGCCCTTGATGGAATCGCGCCCGGCCCAGAAGATGACGATTGCGCCGCCGAAAAACTCCAGCGGATAGTAGAGCGGCACGTGCCGCCCGATCATGTGAAACACCATCAGCATCATCAGCGGAGCCGTCACCAGCCAGGAGACCGCGAGGTTCTTTTGTATTCTCGCGTACCGGTTCTTCTCGAGGTCCTCGGCGCGCTCCTCGGAGACCGAGTACCCCGCCTTCTCCACAGCCTTCACAAGCTCATCCTTCGGGATCTCCCGGTCGGACACCACAAAGGCCGTCTCGGTGGCCAGATTCACCGCGGCGAAGACCACCCCATCCACCTTGCCGAGCGAACGCTCGACCATCCGCGAACAGGTAGCGCACGTCATTCCGGTGACGACGATGCTCGTCTTGAACTGCTGCTGCTCTTTATCAACCATGGATTCTTCCTCCAAATCAACAACGAATTCTTCCCCGCAACGAGGAAACAGGCGCGGACGGACAGTTTCGCATAAAAAGGCCCGTCCGCGGCATACAGTGTTCCGGAAGGGGCTACGCTTCGAGCGTCGCGTCGTATCCGGCGTCCTCGATAACCGCCTGCAGGGAAGCAGCCTCCGCAGCCTCGGCCGTCACCTTCTTCGCCTCGACGGAGACCTCGAACTCCTTCACCCCGGCGGCCTCCAGGGCCTTGGATATGCGCATCTTGCAGTGGTTGCACGAAATATCGGGAACGGAAAAAACAAATTTCGGCATAGAAACAACCTCCTCTTGAGTCTTTGTACGGCATAAAAAACCCTACCTGTTCAGTAGTATATACCAGCAGGAGTATTTATGCCAGAGGGAGAGGAAAGAAATTCCTACAAAATAAGTAATCTATACAGCAACTCATCCGAATGGATCCTATGAAAATGAAATGCGGCTGGTGTTTTGGCCGCAAAAAGTTGGGGGACGCTTCGTCCGTTCAGTCATCCGGTCTGTGCTCTGACTACAAACTTCCTGTTGCAGAATGTTCTTTTCAAGTCGATAATAGGGAAATATCAAAAACCGCATGATCTTTCGAGCTGAAGCGGAGAGTCCGTTTCACCGCGAGTATTTTACGAGGGGACAGGGCATGTCGTTACGCAAAAAGTTCTTTCTGTTTGTGACGCTGACGCTGACGCTGATGCTGCTGATCGCGAGCGTCACGTCGAATCATACGACAATGCAGGCATTCCGTGCCGTGGAGCGCCGCTTCTTCCGGCAGGACATGGCGCGCGTCCAGAACCGTCTTGACTCCGAACTGCAGATTCTGCGGGGGTACGCCGCAGACTGGGGTGCGTGGGACAGCATGTATTTTTTCATGGAGGACGGAAGCTCCCGGCGCTTCGACGAGATGCTCGACAGCAACAGCCTTCGCGCCCTCGACGTCGATCTGCTCGCGCTCTTCGACAGCGCGTTCCGACCAGTCGTCGCGTACATCGTCGACTCCGGGGGAGGGAAAAAACCCTTGCCGGAGAGGCTGTCCGCCGATCTGAAGAACAAGGCGCCTCTCCTGATGGAGAAGGCGCGCCAGGGGGCCTATGACCGGATCTTAGCGACGGGAGATTCGGTATTTCTGCTCGGAGTCAGTCCTATTTTGATGACGAACCGGACGGGCCCTTCACGCGGCCTGATCCTCGTGGGAGCCTCACTGGAAAAACGCCTGCCGGTTCTGATAGAGAGCCTCGGCACCGATTTCGACCTGTTTCCCGTCCGTTCGGAGGCCATGCCGGACCGCTCCTCCGGCGACGTTCTTATTTTCGCCGGGGAGAACGGCGAGGCGGCCGTCTGGCAAAACAGGGAAGAGGACGCCTCCATCATGATCAATGCTCCAAGGACCATCTACGAAAAGGGCAGGGAGTCCATTATTGCGTCCTTCTTCTGGGTCGTTATGAGCGGCATCGGCATTTTTTCAGTCGTGATGCTGCTTCTTGAAAAGCTGGTCCTTCGACGTTTGCGGAATCTCCGGGAGGTATCCGACAAAATTTCCGGTGAGGGGAAAATCGAACTTCGAGTGCCCGTAGAGGGGCATGACGAGATCACCGCCCTCTCCAGTTCGTTCAACGCACTGCTGCATTCCCTGGAGAACCTAGTGATGGACATTCCCGACGCACTCTTCATCACCGACGCCGAAGGCGATATCATCCTTGTCAATTCCGCGGCCCATAAAATTCTCGGCCGTTCGGACGGCGAGGATCTGAAGGACATTCACATCTCGACGATTCTCGGCGAGGAAAAATTCGATTCCTTCAAAAAACACGGTTCCTCGAGAGGAGGAAAAAGTGAAGAGGGAGACGTCTTCGAAGCCCAGCTCCTTCGGGTCGACGGCACGCTCGTCCCCGTGGAGATCCACCGCAGGCACATCACTTTCGGCGCACTTCCTTTTTCACTTCTCCTGGCGCGGGACCTGACGGAACGGAAGAAACTCGAAGAGCGGCTCGCCGACAAGGCGTACTTCGACGACCTGACAGGCCTGCCCAACCGCTACTCCTTCATCAAGGCGCTGAACCGAGCTCTGAAGAGCCGCGAGGCCTCGGAGCAGAAAACCTCCGTCGCCGTCATCAACATGGACCACTTCAAACTGATCAACGCACAAGTGGGAAACTTCAACGGCGACCGGATCCTTCTCACGACGGCGGAAAGAGTCAAGAGCCTTCTGGAACCACCGGAACAGCTCTACCGGACCGGCGGCGACGAATTCTCCCTCCTGCTGCCGGCTCCTGCGGACGGAAACGACAGGACGCAGCTGCTGATCGACCGCATCCGGAAGGCGATCGGCGAATCGTGCGCCGTTGGTGATGAATCGGTCTTTCCGAGCGCCAGCATCGGCGTTCTCCTCGATATCGCAGAGGGAAAGACGTCCTCCGGAGTCATCGACGCATCCCTGCACGCCCTTGCGGAGGCGAGAAAAAGCGGAATCGGCGGAGTGGGGTACTACCGCACTCCGGAAGCGAGGGAGCGCAACGAAACCGACGCCAATATCCTGACGATTCAGGCCGAACTGCACGCTGCAATGGAAAAAGACGAATTCCTCCCCTATTTTCAGCCCGTCTGCTCTCTCGATTCCGGCAGCGTCCACGGCTTCGAAACCCTGGCCCGCTGGCTGCACCCCCGAAAAGGCCTTCTCCTCCCCGCGGCCTTCATTTCCCAGGCGGAGCACACCGGATTCATTCCGACCATCGACACCTGCATGATCGAGAACGCTCTCCGCGCACTCGTCGGGTCGGACAGTCTGGAGAAACCCCGGTCGACATTCTTCACGGCCAACGGTTCTTCGCTCTTCCTCCGAAGCCTCTCCGCGGTGGAGACGATAGAATTCCTCCTTGAGAAAACGGGCGCCGACCCGACGCGCTTCACGATGGAGGTTACGGAGAGCACGTTGATAGAAAACCTCGACGACGTGCGAAGAAAACTCGACCGCCTGAAGCAGAGCGGCATCCGGATCGCCCTCGACGACTTCGGGACGGGGTTCTCTTCCCTGCAGTACATCAACCGCCTGCCATTCGACTGCATCAAGCTGGACAGAACGTTTATCAGCCAGATCTTCCACTCTGCGAAGACGGAATACATGATACGGACGATCATCGCCATGGGGCGAGAACTCGGGCTCGATGTCATAGCGGAGGGAGTGGAGACGGAGGAGCAGAGGGCATGGCTCGAGAAGGCGGGGTGCCTGAAGGCCCAGGGGTACTACTTCTCGAAACCGGTTCCCTGGAATGAGGCGGAAAAAATGATACTGAAGGGGGGAGTCCGATGAACAGACTCTCGAAGCTGCTTCTTCGATGCCTCTTCTCGCTCCTCGTTCTTTCGGTTTCCTTCCGCGCTGCGGAAGCCCGAAGCGCCGACGGGCGCATCGTTGTGCTGGTGCTCAACAATCTTCACAGCCAGCTGCTGCCCGTTTCGACAAAGGTGAACACGACGACCGTTCTCTTCGGCGGCCTTGCGCACGCAGGAGGGGTCATCGCACAGCGAAGAGCGTCGGAGACCTCCCCCGTCCTTCTTTTCCAGACCGGAAACGCGGTATCCGGCCCCCTCTGGCGCTCCTTCGGCGGGGAACCGGAATTCGCCGCCATGGAGCGCCTCGGCGTACATGCGGGAACGCTGGGCAACCATGAATTCAACTACGGAACGGAGCATCTGAAAAAAGCGCTCGCCCGTACGTCGATGCCGGTCGTCGTGTCGAACCTCTCCTTTAAAGACACGATCCTCGGGGAGCGCGTCCGGAAGAACGCTATTCTGCCCGCAGGGGGGCTGAAGGTCGGCGTCTTCGGACTGGCGTCACCGAACCTCTTCGCTCTGGCCGATGTGGGAGATTTCGTCCATGTGGAGAAAGATCTGCCTGAAGTCTCCCGTCGCATGATCGCGGACCTCCGGAAGCAGGAAGCCGACATCGTCATCCTGTTGAGCAGCCTCTCCCTGGAGGAGAACATTCTGCTGGGCGGGTCCGTGGGAGGAATCCACGCCATTCTGGGAGGCGCATCCCGCGAGGAGCTGCACGAGACACTCTTTATCGAGGGACCGGACGGCTGGGAGACGATCCTCGGACAGGCCGGCGCCTACGGCGCGTTCGTCGGCAGACTGGCGCTCGCCGTCGAAGGCGGCAAAACAACGAGAGAGAAATCTTCCTGGAGTCTGCTCCGCGTGACTCCTCAGACGGAACCGGACCGAGCAGTTATGGCACTCGCCATGGAGTACGAACAGAAGCTTAACGAGGTGATGCTGCAGAGTATCGGTTTCTTCAGCGATCCCGCGGACGCGAGGTCGTTGACGGTCCGGACGCGGGAGGCCGCTCTCGGCAACCTCATCACGGACGCCCTGCGCTGGAGGTTCAAGACCGACATAGGCATCATCAACGCCGGGGGCATCCGGAGCGACCGCGTCATCCCGGCAGGGAGCGTCTACCGGAGAATCCTGGACGAAATCCTCCCCTTCGAGAACGAAATCCATATTGTCCGCCTGACGGGCAGGGAGCTCCGGCAGGTCTTCGAAATCTCCGCATCCGCCCTCGTCGGAAGGAGCGGCGACAGCTACGACCCCTCGGTCCGGACGCATTCTGGCGGTTTCCTCCAGGTCTCGGGCATCCGCGTGACCTACGCACTCTCCGGCGAACCTACGCTGCTCCACCCCGAAGGATCGCTCATCCGGTGGGGGAACCGCGTCAGGTCGCTCACCGTCGAACGAAACGGGAGATGGATGCCGGTGGAAGACTACGCCGTCTACACGGTCGCCGCGAATTCGTGGACGGCAGGAGGCGGCGACAGGTACTTCGTCCTCCGGGACGCCCCGCAGGAGAAGACCGGCTTCAGAGATATCGACGTCCTCGCCGACTACATCGCCTCACATCCGGGAGGCAGAGTGAACCTCTCGACGGACGGACGGATACGCATTCTCTTCCCGAAATCTCAGTAACACGCCGACCGTATCAGGAAGAAACGGACATGTGGACAAGCCTGCACAAATCGGCGCATCTGTTTCGCCGGATTCGCCGTCATGTCCGTCGCCGTCTTTCCGGCTGTCCGCCGGAAGTAATCAAACAGCAGTAAAATAAGCGGAAAGAAGAAAAACGAGGGACGGCGCGCTTCAGAGCGAAAGCCGCCCCTCGTCCAGTCTCCAAACCTGCGGAAAGAGGCGATCGACGAAGTCCGGATCGTGGCTGACGGCGAGGACCGCCCCCCTGTGGGAGAGCATCCACTGCTCGAAACGCTCCTGCCACTCGGAATCGAAATCCCGGCTCGGCTCGTCGAGCAGCAGCAGCTCCGCGTCCCGCACGGCGAGAGAGGCGACGGCGACCATTCTCCGCTCCGCGGCGTTCAGGTCCAGCGGATGTTTGTTTTCCTTTCCGGAAAGCCCCGTCGCTTTCAGCGCCGACGCAACCCTCTCCATCCGCTCCTCCCGGGAGAATGGAGCGTCGCGAAGCGAGAAGAGGACCTCCTCCGACACCGTCGCGTGGAATATCTGCCGCTCGGCGTTCTGAAAGAGAAAGCCGATCCGGGAAGCCCGCTCCTTCGGGTGCATCGCCGACACGGGAGTTCCATCCAGCAGCACCTCTCCCCGCTCCGGCGCGAGCAATCCTGCGCACAGCCTCATGAGCGTCGACTTTCCGGCGCCGTTGGGCCCTACGAGAGCCGCCCGCTCCCCGAATCCAAGCGAGGCGTTCAGCGAGCGCAGGAGAGGCTCTTCCAGCCCCTTCCAGCGGAAGTCGAGCTCCGAAATCCGGAGCAGCGGCATGGAACCGGTCGCCAGGGATTCCGCGGCGGGCGGGACGGGCCCGACGGTTGCTTCATGCGCCGGTCCATCGGCGGAGACTCGCGATGCACACCGCGAAAGCGTCCGTTTTCCAGTGCCGCAGGAGGCACGTTCGGACCCGCTCGCAGGCTCTTCGCACAGCACATCTGCATGGCCCTCTGAAACGTCCGCTTCGCTTCGCAGCCCTTGGACGGCACGGGGAGCGCGGAAGCCCGGAAGTATCTCCGGCTCTTCCACCACGAGGCCGTCACGAAATAACCCGATCCGATCGCAATACCGCCCGAAAGGCGAGCGGTTCCGTTCGAGCAGCAGCACCGCCGTACCGCGCTTCTTCGTCCACTCCCGCAGCCGCTCAAGGAGAACGGGAATGTCCGCGGAAGCAATACGGCTGAAGGCCTCGTCGAGCAGCAGCAGGCGCGGACGCATCGCAAGGGCGGAGGCGAGCGCAGCCTTCTGGGCCTCTCCTCCGGAGAGATGGGCAGGAGGACTCTCCCGCAGATGCGCGATTCCAAGGAGCGACAGAACATCCTCGACCCGATCGCGGATCTCGTCCACCGGAAGCGCCAGATTCTCCGCTCCGAAGGCGACCTCCTCGAAGAGCGTGAAGGCGCACCCCGAGAGGGAAAGCTGCGGATTCTGCTGGACGAACTGCACGTCCGGCGACCACCTGAGGGTGGTCCTGGACGCGACGGGCTCCCCGGACAGTTCGGCACACCCCGAAAGCGTGCCGCTCCGGTGCTCGGGAACGCCGCCGCAGAGCAGCATCGCCAGAGTGGATTTTCCGCTGCCGTTTCCCCCTTCGAGCAGCATCCATTCGCCGGAAGCGAGGCGCAGCGCGGGGACCGTCAGCAGCGGCACGTCCGCGCCGGGTGCGGTGAAAGCCGCGCCGTCGAGGCGGAGGAGGGGCGCCGGGCAAGACCCTGAAACTTGAAGGTTTTCGCTGATTGCAGCAGGTTCGCCGATTCTGTCCGCATCGCCGGTTGCGGTCGTTCCCTGAGATTCCGAAGAAGTCTCGGACCCTGGAGCTTCCACGAAGGGCAAAGCCGCGGACTTCCCGCTGAAGAGGCTTGAGCGGCGCGGATACAGCCCGAACGCCTTCATGTCGAGCGCCGCGCTGCGCGAGGGGAGGTCGTTCAGGAGGCCGAGCACCAGCGGAAAGAGCAGCGCCGTCAGGGCAGAGGCCCGTTCGCGAAACGTACCGTGTACGGAAATTCCGCGCGCGAGCTGCGCCTCCTGGATCTGCGCGATCCGAGCCTTGATCTGCCCGGTCAGCAGCAGCGGGCTCGCCAGCAGGAAAGCGAAGCTCGAGGAGAGTCTGCCCGCCAGAAGCGAGCGTATCAGCAGGGGGGGAGGGACATAGGCGAGCCATAACCGGCTGGCGGAGACGACGGAGAGAATGCGGAGCCAGAGTCCGAACGCCCAGAGACCCCGAAACGGCTGAGCCGTTCCGCCGATCAGCGAGGCGAAGACTCCTCCGTGAATCAGCCAGAAGCCGGAAGCCAGCGGCAGCATAAAGAGCAGAACGCCCCTCGCGCTGCTCCGCGACTTCGGCCAGAGGCAGAGCGCGGCCGCAGACAGTCCCGCCATGACCGCGACAAAGGGAAGGGCCGGGAGCAGCATCGAACCCCCGACCCAGATGCCCCACAGAACGAAGGAGCCGAAAGGCCCCGTCAGTGAACGCAATAGCGCCACGCTGTCTCAGGCGACGTCGGACGCACCGGGAAAGCTCGACTTGATGCGTTCGGGAAGCTGCTTGACGAGCAGCCATGCGACGAAGCACGCCACGATCTTGTCCACGAGGTTCGTCCAGATCACGGTGATCGCGACCGACTGCAGCAGACGCTGCCCGACGGCGGTCAGGTAGGCGACCATAAAGTCAGCTCCCGAACCGGTCACGCCGCCGAAGAGGTAGGTGCGGATCGGTGTGGCCACAAGCGTCACGAAGATCGTCACCACAATTCCCGAAACCAGAACCTTGGGCAAGGAGCGGAACATCCCGTTGTGCGCCAGCAGCCCCGCGACGAGACCGATAACCATCGCGACGGGAGCGAACGCAGCCGCCACGGGACTCGTCAGAAGCCCCCAGATCAGGTTGGTGCACAGCCCGGTCAGCATGCCGATCCACGGTCCCATCAGAATCGCCGAGAGGACAGTTCCGATCGAGTCCATAAAGATCGGCAGCTTCAGCGTGGAAGCGATCTGCCCCAACCCCATGTTCAGCGCGATGCACAGTGCTACCAGTACCAGTGTTCTGTTCTTCATTATTCGTATTCTCCTTTATCTGATTTTCGCGGCAGAACCGCAAGTTCCTCGTATGTCGAACGCTCGCAGTATTCGCGGCGGAACTCCAGACCGGGAAGCTCGCCCAGCACAAGCTCCATGGTCGTGCGGACGACGCACCCTTCCAGCACGTGCCCTCCCGTCGTCGCGCCCTCCGGGTTCGAGATGGTCATGTGCAGGTGCTCGCCCTTCGCGTCCAGCGTCCCGACGAGCGAGACCACCTCGAAACATCCGTCGAGAAGAGTCCCGTCCGGACGGCCGGCGAAACGCAGATGCGCCCACGACAGGCTGCCGACCACTCCTGCCACGTATCCGGCCCGTATATGGTGCGTACGGACGATCCGCCGCAACGAAGAAAGAAGCTCCTCCCCAGGAGCCAGCCGGAAGGCCAGAAAACGTCCTTCCGATACTCCGACGTGTGTTGTGTTCATCGCCGCCTCCCTGAATATCGACCGCTATTGTTCGAAAAATCGCGGGAAAAATTTACGATTAGCGATGAAAATTATAACATAAAAGGAGTTCGTGAAAAGACCCGCCCAGGAGAGTCAACCAGAAATGATCTTTCTTGAGAAAGGATTGAGATGCCGGACTGCGCCGCATTCATGATACGGAGCACATCCGGAGGGAGCGGAGCGGCTCTTGCCCCCTCTTCCCGAAACTGCTTGTACACCGCATGCTATAATCAGTGGTGTTTTTCAGCGGTAAAATTGTGCTATGGCACAACGAAAGCATCCACGATCACGGCTTGAAAGAGGTGGACCGTATGGCGGGAAGATCCGATGAAGACAAACGAAGAATCTGCTTCCTGGTTGCAGACATCACGGCCATGATCGTTTTTTCAACGGCGCTCTGCATGGCCATAGAGATCTTCGCGGCGGGGCTCACGTTCCTTCAGTCTGTTCGGGCGAGGATTGCGGCCGTTCCGGTCAACCTCCTCACCGGAAGGCCGTACGGATGGTTTCGGGACAGGCTCTTCCTCGCGCTCGGCATCGACAGGACGAACCGCTGGAAACCCGTCTTCGGCGACACGCTCGCGTTCGTCGTCTTTCAGGTTCCGCTCTATGTCGTCGTCCTTCTCTCGGCCGGGGCCACGTGGCGGCAGATAGCGGTCTCCACAGTTACCATGTCGCTGATCTTTTCCCTGGCCGGCAGGCCGTACGGCATCTTTCTCGACTTCTGCAGACGGATCGCGGCGAAGATCGCGGGGGAATGAACCCCGCAACGCTTCCGGCGTTCCGAGCGTCTCTTCCAGAAAGAATATCCCCGGCTCAGCAACGAGGCTCCCTCGCTACCCGCCCCACCCCGCGCTCATCAGTTCGGTGAAGTCGCGCCTGGAGAGGACTTCCGCGCAGTCCCGCCAGTCCTTCTCCGGGGCCGTCGCCGTTGCGGTGTAGCGCAGGTCGAAGCCGGTCGCCGTTCTTTGCGCGTCGATATACTCGTCCAGTTTTTCGTCGAGGGTTTCGATGTTCTCTATCCATTCGTCCCTGATCGCGTCCGGCAGTGAGCCGAAGAGATCGTAGCGGTCCTTCATCCGTGCGGAGAGCCGATCGTAGATCTTTTCGTCGACGGTTCCCTCGAAGACCAGGTTGAGCATGTCCACCGTTTCACGCCGCTGTCCGAAGCGCTTGATGCGCCCGAGCCGCTGTTCGAGCCTTGTCGGATTCCACGGCAGATCGACGTTGATCAGCGTTCCCAGCGTTTGCAGGTTCAGCCCTTCGCAGGCGGCGTCCGTCGCCGCCATGATGCGGATTTCGTGCTCGGCCACCATCCGCTTCAGCGTTTCGCGCTCCGCGAAGACCTTCTCCCCCCGTTGAAAGAGGCGGCTACGCCCCGCCCCTGCGTAGAGTCCGACAGGCTCCTCCGGGTACCTCGCGGCAAGCGTCTCGGCCAGCCTCCCCGCCGTGTCGTAATACTGGCTGAACACGATGACGCCCCGGTCGAGCCAGCGTTCCCTCTCCAGGTAGTGGAAGACGGCGTCCGTCTTGGGATCGGAGGCGACGCGTTCGAGACGTTCTATCAATAGCCGGAGCACCTCGTGTTCCTCGGACGTCTCGATCCTCAGCTCCGCTTCGAAATCGTCTCCATCCTCGCGTTCGGTCTCTCCCCGCAGGAGTCTGCGGGCGGTTTCAAGCCCCGCGTGGACGCTGGAACAGAGCCGTTGCTCCAGCAGGTTTTTCATAAATCCCGTCCCCCTGCCCCGCCCTGCGAGCAGTTTGCCGAACGCACGCGCCCGTTCGTAGGCCTCGCGGAAATCCTCCGTCGAGCGAAGCGCCCTGCCCTCGAAGAGCGCGTCGAAATGGAAGACGTCCGCGGCCCGCAGTCTGTTCGGATGCACCTCCACGCCGATTCGGGGCAGGAGCCCCGTCTCCTCCAGACTCTTCCGCTTGCGCAGCACGACGTGCCGGACGAGCGGATTTTCCCGCTGAAAGAAACCGGCTCCCTGTATTTCACGCTCCAGCTCCTCTTCGAAGATCTCCCGCGTCTCTCCGGTAAGCTCGGTCGGCGGACGGCTGGTGCGGTGCTCCCCGTTCGGGAGTCCCAAGTCCTGACGGATTGCGGAAAAGAGCCTCCTGGCCCGGGGTTCCTCCGTCGACTCCACGAGAGGAAGCGGCGAACGGAGCAGCTCCCATGCCCGATCCGGATTCAGCTCGGTCTTCCGGCCGGCGAGCAGGTCGAGCACCTCGTCCGGACGATGCCAGGGGGAAAAGTCGTCGCCCAGCACAAAGGCGCCCCGCCCCTGATGAAGGATGCGGAGCAGATCCCACAGGTCGGAGGGGGATGTCTGCACGGGGGTCGCTGTCCCCAGAAGCACGTGCTCGGAGCGTGCGGCGATCGCGACCATGAAGGCCAGCAGCTCGTTCGGCGTCTCCGCGTTCGCTCCCGTTCCGCGCCGCGTTCTGGCCTTGTGCGCCTCGTCGAGGATGACGACGCCGAAACGCAGTCCGAGCAGGTGCTGCTTCTCGGGAGAGTCGCGCATCATCAGCCCCGTCGAGACGATGCCGATGCGCAGCGGGCATGAGGCGATCCGCTCCCTGCCCGCCGGAGAGATGGCGCGTTCGTCCGTGTCCAACCAGACCTTCCGCAGTGTGTCCCATCGTGCCGCAAGAATGCCGAGCTTGTCCAGCAGCTCCGTCTGCCACTGCTCGACGAGCGTGGCGGGCGCGAAAACCACCACCGGTTTCCGGGCGCTCCCCTCCCTGTCCGAGAGCATGCAGAGCGCCAGCGCGGCCACGGCGAGCGACAGCGTTTTGCCCAGTCCCACCTCGTCGGCGAGCAGCAGACGCACCGCGCCGTACATCCGAAAGCGGCGCACGCACTCGGTCAGAAAGCCTTGCTGCCAGGGCTGAAGGCGCTGCCCCTCCCGATAGAGCGGCGATTCGACCAGAGCGGCCGGGGCGAGGTCCTCGATCTCGTCGATCTCCCGAAAGTCCACCTCGCGGCGGCGGGAGCGCCTGCGCACCTCGCGGAGGACGGCCTCGGGCAGAGGTTTCGCCGCATTCCACAAAAAATCGAACTCCGCTTCGATCCATGCGACCCCCTCGGGCGACTCGTCCTCCCACAGAATTTCGTAATGGTTTCGCCATGCGCTTCGCGTCTCGTTCATCGAACCGATGAACCCCAGCTTTCGGCCGTTCTTCAGTTCGACGACGCCCGCCTTTCCGTGCATGAAGCCGCAGATTTCGTCCGGAGCCACGCGCACCGCCCGCCCGTGCCTCTGCAGAAACGAGTCCAGCAGCCGATAGCGCTCCCGGTGGAGCAGCGTCTCGGCGGCGAGCGCCGCATCGTTCCAGCGGCCCAGCATTTTCGCCTCCCGGAGCTGCGCGACCTTCAGATCGTCGGGGTGGATGTCCGCGTTGCAGACGATTTTGACCTCCGGGATCGCCTCCAGCAGCTCGCCCGCCACCTCGAAGAGCGAGCTGGTGAAGTAGCCCGCGATGCGCTTGTAGCTTTTCGCCTCGCGGAGGTGCGGGAGAAGGAATGTCGAATCCAGACTGCCCGTGCGGGAGGAGAATCTCCGGATGCTCATCGCGGCGCTCACTCCCCGAAGCGGAGGTTTTTCAACCGAGCGCCGAGCACCTCCGCGGCGGCGCGGACCTCCGTCCCGGGCGACGTGCTCTCCAGAAAGGCGAGAAGGTCGATCAGCAGAGGACGAATCTCCAGGAAATCGGCCATCTCGGCGCGCATCTGCTCCACCACCGCCCCCGGCTCCGTCTCGTGCAGAATCTGCTGCACCCCCGTGATCAGACGTCCCAGCCGGGAAGCGCCCAGCTCTGTGGAATCGGTCAGATCGCGCGAGGCGAACTCCGTCGCGCGCTTGAGCCTCGCACGGTTCGGGCGCATGTCGCCCATGACGCGGGCGTAGTCGGCCACGCGGAAGGCCTTGGCGAAGTTCTGGTAGTTGTCCAGCTTGGCGGCGCCAGTCGTCTCCATGTCCATCATGCGCAGCATGAAACGCTCGATCCCCGTCAGACGGCTCCAGGTCTCCGCGGAGAGCCCCTCCGGGATCAGGATGGCGGACGCGGTTTCGGCGGCCTGCTGGACGATCTCGTCCACCACGGTGATCTCGCCGGGCCGCCGGAGGCGAAGCGCGAACGTCGTCACATCCTCGCCGCCGATACGGGTGCAGGCCGTGAGCACCTTCAATGCGGCCGCGTACCCCGCCATCTGCAGGTCGGCGTCGTTCCAGACCGGTTCGCCGGAGCGGTTTTTCACCGTGTCGTTCAGGTGCATCATGGTCTCGATCTGTCGCTGCACCTCGTGGCGCACGGCGGGAAGCAGGCGCTGCTTGAAGCCCGCGCGCTCCCCCGGAGGGCGTTTGCGCAGAGCGAGAATTACCGTCCCCTGAACGTACCCGCCCTTCTTGAGTTCCGACGTCGTTTCGGTGGCGATGTACCATGCGGAGGCCACCTGCAGCCCGGCGGCCCAGAAGATGCCCGCCAGGTCGCCCCAGACGGAGGTGTCCTGATGGGTGAACATGACGCACTGCATGCCGTTCTCCGGCATCCGGGCGGCCATGGCCGAGTAGGCGGCCGCCATCCCCCTGCGGAACTCCTCGCCCGAACCCTTGATGGCGAGCGCCCGGCGCGAATCCCACACCCACTCGTCGAAGGGCTTCGGTGGATTCTTTCGCAGCCACGCGATGAAGAACTCCGTGATCTCGTGATAGTTCACCGCGTCGGCGTAGGGTGGGTCGGTGATCCAGAGGTCGCAAGATGTATCCAGCTGAGAGGACTCGTTGTTTTTTATAGTACACTGCGAATTTATAAGTCCTCTATCGCGAAATGTAATGTCCATCATTTCGATCAGTGAGTATGCCGATCTATGAGCGTAGCTGTAAAGGGTGTTGAGAGCTTGGTTTGAAAAAACATCGGTTGCATTGTCACTTGCCCCGCCAGTTCTCCCGCCAGCCTTCCCCGAGGATTTGGGCGACGTTGTCCAACGGCATAGTTTTGCATTAAAATTTAATATATCGCAAAAACTTAAAGCTGTATTTGTGTTAAAGTGTTTTGCAACGAAAGCGCTAAGGAGTAGATTTCTCGGCGCAAACAGATGATGCCAGTGCGTCCATCCGCGTGTACGGATGGGTTCGTCGGTTTTGTCCCCCGGCTCGATGGCCATGTCGGGGATCAGTCCCTCCTCCTGCCAGAGGGCGAGGTTTTCCGCGACGAGGCGCTCGACGGTCCGTTCCCTCCCGAGGTCCGCCTCCGTGGGCGCGGCGAAGAAGGTCTCCTGCCGGGGCTTGCCGAGCGTCTCCTTCCTGATCCATTGGATTGCGTAGAGGCGCTCCTGAAAGATGTCGCCGGAACGCGGCATGAAGTCGCTCTTCTCCCAGAGGCGCAGCAGATTGCCGTTGCTCCCGTCGGCTAGGCGGCAGTCGCCGCGCAGCGTCTTTATCGCCGTGCGGTATGTTCTGCCGTCCAGTTCGTAGACGAGGTCGCCTCCCTGCACCGTCCCCTTCTCCGCGGCGCGCATCCGCGCTTCGGAGACTCCCGTGCGGAGCGCGATGTCGAAGCGGCGGTTCGCCCTGTCAGGGACGAGTTCGGCGATCACCCCGCGCGTTTTCGAGATCGTCCATCCCGGAGCCATGGGGATCGTCCAGCCGGTCTCCGGGCATCGGGTCTCCAGGCAGTAGAGGTAGGCTTTGGCGCGGTTGCCCTCTTCGTCGTGCTCTATGCCCAAGCGGACGATCTCCGCGTCCACGGCCTCCGCAACCTCGCGTTGCGCCCGCTCGATCTCCGCCCGCCGCTCGGGAGGTGCGCCGACGATGTTGAGCGCTCCCCAGGTGAGCATGCAGGCGATCGGATTGAGATCCGAGGCGTAGACGTCGCACCCCAGCCGCGCCGCCTCGAAGGGGACGGAGCCGCCGCCGCAGAAGGTGTCGCCGACGCATGGAGGGTGTCCGTAGCGGAGCGTCCCGAGCTGCCGGACGAGTTCGGGGAAGGAGGTCGCGCGCACGCCCAGATGCGCGTACCGCTCGTTCACTTTCGGCCAGACGCGGGCATACAGCCACTCCTGATCCACCTCCTCGGGCCGTTTGCAGCGCGCGGCCCGCTCTTCGTAGCTGGAGAGGGAGGCGAGCGCCCTGCGGTAGAGTTCCAGCCTGTCCTCCTCGGCGACGTCGCGGCGCCACGTCAGCGAGATTCCCGAACGGTCCGCGTCCAGCGGAAAGGTCATGCGTTCGATGTCGTCGTCCGTCACGAGGGCGTCGAGCGCCTTCGCCTTGAAGAAGCGCCGGGGCGCGTCGAGGCGGATGCGCGCGGCGATCTCCTTCGCGGAGAAGGCGTTCGCGGCGAGCGCGCGCCTCGCCAACCCCTCTTCGTCGAAGGCCAGAAGCGCTTCGAAGAGTTCGAGGTCGGCCCGCGGGTCGCCGGTGGGGGGGAGCAGACAGCCGAGCACAATGGCGCGGACCAGGATCAACGGTTTGCGCCCCTTCCAGTACGAGCCCAGCGCGGTGAGAGTCTGTCCCGCGCCCGCTTTGCGCTCCCTCTGCGCCTCGAAGGAGACCTTCTGGGCGGGAAAGACGCTTTCGATCAGCGCCTGGGCGCCGGCAAGGGACGAGGGTTCAATCGGCGGGACGGTGAGGATGGACATGGAAACCTCCTGTTTTTTCGCGGCATTTTCGCTCGGACGCCTGCTGCCAAGCACCTCCCGAGCGGGGAAGATTACGGCGTGCTTTCGGGCGGACGGAGCGCTTCGTATCTTCCCTTACTCCCCTTTCCGTTGGTGCACGTTCTCGATGAAACGGGAAAGTATCGAGGCGGTAATGTGCCGCGGATTGGCCCGGTGTATCGTTTCCGCGATGTTCACAGCCTCCTTCGGAGAGATGCCTCCCGCTCCGAGAAGTTCGAGCAGAAGCTGCAATCCCCACATCACCGGAACCCCCTCGAGAGCGCAGAGCTTGCGAAGACTCTTGTCGTTGGTGACGCATGTGCACCTGTTTCTCTTGGCGGTGAGGAGGCAAAGGCGGTCCTGAAAAGAGACGGGGCCTCGGCCCTCCGCTGCGGAGAGCGCGTCTTCAAGCTCGGGTTCGTCAAGAATCAACCCGAGATCCAGCAGTTCCTGCTCGCTTTGAAACTCTTTTACTTCTTGAAGTACCGGAGTGATCACATGGATCTCTCCTACGTCGAGGACGCATTTTCGGAGGACCGAGCGTTCCGCTTTACAGAAGTCGATGAGGACGCACGCATCCATCAGCAGTATTCTGAGCGGAGGGCGTTTCACAGCACCGCCGCCCAGTTCGCCGACAGTTCGCGCATCTCGTCGACCGATATTCGCAGCATCTCCGCCCCGCGGCTCAGCGATATCTTTTCCTCCTCCACCGCGCGCCTGACCAGCCGGCTGAACCTGTCCTCGAAAAAATCGAACGGAGCGATCCCGAACGGTTCGGAAGCGAGCCCCCGTGGTTCTTCCTTGAACGGCAGGTTTCGATTGAAACGGTTTTTGTACGCTATGGTGAATTTCATCCACACGGACCGGTCGACGGCCTTATGTTCCAATAAACGGGCGATCACGGTTTTATAGCTCACTCTGAAGATGGTTTTGACCTTCAATACCCTATCGACCCAATGAAGACCGGCGGCATCGTTCCACTCTTTGCGGAAGGCTTCGTCCGTCATCAGAAAGTGGCCTGCGAACAGGTCGGCTTCCCGTTCTTCATCCTTGTTCTCCGCCGAATCGTCGACATCGTACGCATCCAGATGCAGCAGCAGATGGCCGAGTTCGTGGGCCGCGCTGAATATCCTGCGTTCGATCGAGATGCGCTCCTGAACATTGACCACTATCGCAGGCCCTCCGTCCTCCTCGGCGACGGAGAGACCGTAAAAAGCCTCGGAGCTGTTCGTGACGGTAAAGAGTTTGATTCCCGCATTTTCAAGCAGGCTGCAGATGTCGTTGACCGGTTCGGGAGAGGCCAGTCCAAGCTCTTCTCTGCAGTACGACGCGGCCTCCCGGGGGTGGATTCCGGAAGCTCGCCCCCTGATCAAACGCAGTTTCGAGGGAATTCTCTCGTCAAGAATCTCCTCAAGATAGTCGAGGTCATCAAGTCTGCGCGAGATTTCCGCAAGAAGGTTCTCTCTGCTCTTCATCGAAGCGCGCGATCGGAAACGGACCTTTTCCAGAACGCGGACGGGAAGGAAAAGCTCCTGCAGAGGAACGTCTAGCGCTTGCGAAACCGCCAGCAGAGTGTTCACCCGCGGTTTTCCCTTGCAGTTCTCGATATTGTTGATCGCCGAGAGAGAGAGATTGGAACACTCCGCAAGCTTGGTTCGGGAGAGTTTTTTTGCCAGACGGATGCGACGGGTGTTTCGTGCCACAACTTCCAGAGTCATCGAAATTCCTCCCTTCGTCTGGAATCAATAAAAATATACATCTTTACAAAGAACTGTCAAGATGTATTTTTATGGTTTCGTATCGGGCGATCCGGGAAAACCCTGCGTATTCTGCAAAGGGCGGCATGGAGAGCGGCGCAGTCTGTTTCATCCTCCTCCTTGTTCCTCGTCGGTGAAGAGGCTCAGAGTCGCCTGCTCTCCGGCCCCCTCCTTCTTCCCCCGTTTCGATGGCCGGGAGCGGCCCGCATGCCGGACCAGCAGATCTCCCTGCGGGACATCGCCAAGAGCGTGCCGCAGCGCGGCGCGCCAGCCTCTACCGCCGTCCGACACGCCGCCGGTGACGAGCGCGGTCATTCCGAAGAGCCACCAGCGCTCTTCCGGACGCAGGGCCAGCCAGTTGCGGACAGCGAGCGGAATGTGTTCTGCGTCCAGTTGTTCCACCGCCCAGGCGAGCACGCAGAGTTCCTTGCCCAGAAGGCGGTCGACCGGATTCTCGCCCGTCTTCCACGCCGCCGTCTTCAGCCCGCGCTCCGCCAGTCGCGCGTTGAAGGCGCGCTGCACCTCCGCGCGGATGGCGGTCCATTGCGGACGGGCGAGGAGCGCCCTGTCGATGACGGAATACTCGTCGCCCGCCGCCTGCATTCCCAGGTGTTCGCTGATCAGCACGTCGCCGCTTGCGGCGCGGGGTATCAGCACCTTGAAGTGGTGGGGGTCGGAGGTCGCCGGCACCCCGAAGCCGAGCGTGGGAACGGCGTCCCCGGTCCGGGTCATGCCTGCGGCTCCTGGAGCACGTCGCCGGGCTTCAGCTCCAATCCCGCTATTCTGGCGAACTCCTTGAGGGAGAATCCCGTGTCGAACCGGATTCCGTCGCCGATGACCACGTTGACGGGAGCGTCGGACTCGTTCAGCACTGCCCGCAGGCTCTCGACCACGCCTTCGATCATGGACGCCGTGGCCTCGCGCTCCTGAAAACGGACGGTCACCGTCTTCTCTCCCTCTCCGATCTCGATGCGCACTCCCTTGAAGAGGATTCCCCGCTGGTCGCGGAAGAGGTTGAGGACGCCGAAGACGCGGTCGGTGGTGTCGAGGGCGACCCGCCTGCCGTGCAGACGCGCCGGTCTGTCGTCGAGAATCCGCGCGGTCTTCTCTCCGCCCGGCTGTATCCTGAAATCGGCCTTCGCCGCCGCCTCGCCCGACCGGGCGAAGACGCTCAGGTGGCAGGCTTCCGGCCCGATTTCGAACGGTCCCTCGTAGGGCGTTCCATACATGGGGTTCGCGCCGTTCAGCGTGTACAGCATCTCGGCCTTGGGCGCGGCGGCGAGCGTGACGAGGCGCGTGTCCGCGGAGGGCTCCACCTTGTGGCGGATTTTGATGTCGGCGAGCCATCGGACGGGTTCGCCGCTCTCGTGGCGTCCCGTGGTGTCTTTTACGAAAAAGAAGAGCGTGCCTTCCGTTGTCGTGAAGTTGTCCAAGTCCTCGACGCGGAAATCCTTTTCCGAGACGTTCGGCCTCGGGGAGCAGTAAACAACCGGGCTTTCGCCCGCATGGCGCGGCGTCAGGCTCAGGACGGTTTCGCCGGTATCCGCTTTGGAGGCGACCATCGAAATATTGAGCGTCGTCTTTTCCTTGGGAAACGGGCCTTTTTCGACATCGCCGTTCTCCCCGAGACGCCAGCGCCCCTGCTTCAAGGCCTCGTTTTTCAGCGTCTCCATCCCCGAGGTCCCCGGCATCCACGGCCAGACGGGAGAGCACTTGGCGCGGGAGACGACGTCTCTCCACGGAGTACGGCGCTTTGCCGACGGCCAGAGGTACTCTTCAGCCATCGCGAAGTATTCCTCGAAGTTCCCGCCGTCGAGTTGCGGAACGAGCTTGCAGTCGGCGCGCGGACTCGCGAGCAGCTCCTCGATCTGTACTTCGGCGGAGTGGTTGTCTCTGCCGATGCCGAGTCCCTGTTCTATCGTGACGCCCGCAAGCGCGTCCCGTCCGTTCACGGGATCGTTCACGGGGAAATAAAGTTTGTTGTAGCCCGCGGAGAGCGCTTTCGCAAAGCGGTCCTCCGCCTCCTCCAGGCGGTCGCGCGCCTCCTCGTGGAGCGTGTCGCCGGCCTTCAGCCTCTTCGAGATCTGCTCCACGGCGTAGAGTTCGCGCAGGCGATCCTCCACCGCGTCCGCAAGCAAACTGTCCTGACCGGTGAGCACCAGCAAGTTGTTCTTCTCCTGTCTGCTGTCGAAGAAGCTCGACAGCTCCGAGGGAGGAACACGACCGTCCGGCTTGACGACGATGAGCGTGCGCGGTCCTCCGAGTTTCAGCTCGTCGAATTTCGGCAGCACCTGTACATCCTGGTAGGCTTTTCTGCTGCGCGGCTGCAGGATGCCGCTCAGGCGGTTGATGAGCGCCTGGTCGATCTTCGGCTGCGGTATCTCCCGGGCGTTGCGTTCGATCTGGCGGGAGAGGTTTTCCGTCTCCTTGACGAAGAAGCGTCCTTCCTGGCGGTGCAGGTACCACGCGCTCTCCCTCAGCTTCTGCAGGGCTTCGAGGAATTCGTCGGGTTTGCGCTGGGGAGCCGCCAGAAACTCGATGAGCTCGCTTTCGGAGAGACCGATGCGCCCTCCGACCGCGCGGGAGAGAGAGGACGCCAGCAGCAGGGTGTTCACCTGCCGGGCGGCGTCGGATCCGAGCTGGTCGTCGATTCGTTCGGCGACGGCGTTTCCGTTGTCGGCGATATCACGGGTTATCGCAGGGAGCAACGACGGGGCGATCCGTTGAATTTCGTCTTTCACCTGGTCGTCGTTGAGTTCGAGATGCTGCGCGCCGATCAGGTAGACATCGTCCGCCGGTCGCTCCTCCACGCTCTTCAGCAGGCGCGCGGTGAACTGCATCAGTCCGCGTGTCTGCCTGAAACCCTCGTTCTCCTTGAAGAGGGCGACGAGATGCTTGAAGGAGGGGTGGAAAGGGTAGGTCTCGCGAATCTGCTCGGCGATCTGTTCGATGCTTGCGGCAACAATATAGCCTCCGTCCTCGGCCCGTTTGATCTGCTGGGCGAATTCCTCGGCGGTGTCGGCAAGGACGCGGTCGTCGGGCAGTTCGTCGATGAGGCGTTTCTTCAGAATTTCGTATATCTCCCCTCCCGCGAGCTGTACCGGGGTGATTGTCATCGCCTGACGGCGCGTCTCGTCCCGGAGGTTCGAGATCGCCTCGCGCAGCTCACGCGTCTGTTCCCTGTAGGAGCCCGAAAGGTTGGCGAGCACGACGCAGCAGCGGGGAAGTTCGAGCGCCGCGGCCATAAGGTTTCGGAGGCTGTAGACGACCATCCGGGCCAAAGTCCCCTGGCCGTAGGCCTGAGTGGAAGCGTAGTCGAGATACGGGGGCAATTCGTCGAGGAGGATAAGCGCGGGGCGGTCGCCGATGATCTCCTTCCACGTTCGTTGATCGACCGGTTTCGGGCCGTTCGCCCAGTACGGCCGGATCAGTTCTTCGGCGCCCAGTCCGCAGGCGATCTCTCCCCAGATGTAATGATCGGGGTTGTTGCCGCCGTTGAACGCCGCGATGCGCGCCTCTCCGAAGTCGATCCGGTCGGTCAGATCCGGCGGAAGCACCTCGGAACGAAGATGGGGGTTTTTCGCAAGCAGGCCGAGGGCGATCATCAGATGCGTTTTTCCGCCTCCCATGGCCTGGGCGAGTTCGAAGACGGACTGGTCCGACTTGCCTGAGAGACGGAGCAGCCCTTCGCGGAAGAGTTGCTCCATGCCGCGGGTGACGTGGTTGCGCGAGAAGAAATCGCGGCCGTCCCCCTGATCCTCGATGAGTCGCGCCAGGTTCTCCACGCCCTGGCTCATTCTGTAGTTCCGAATGACGGGGTTGAACCGGCAGGCTTGTTTGACCGTCTTGATCATGCGCACACCCCTCTGTCTTCTTCATTTTCGACGGAAATCGGAATTTCGCACCCATGGGAAAATGGCGCCCCGGAGAACTTCCTCATTGGCCGCCGTCTTCGCGGAGCGCTGCAAAATCCATCATCAGACAACTTTTATATCAACAATCCAGATCATTGTAGCATAAGAGCGCATTTTTTCGCACGTATCGAATGCCGAACACATGTCCGCCTACATAATCCCTTCATATTTTTCCGCTATCATTGTCCGCGAACTGCCCCGGACGGCAGTGACCGACATTCAAAGGGAAAAAGAGGAGGAGTCGTTTTATGAAGCGTTTTGTTCTTGTAGCGTTGGTGTGCGTGCTGGGCATCGGGGTTCTCTCCGCGGGAGCGGCCGAGATCGAAAGCGGCGGGCAGGCCCTGCCGGAGGAAGCCGCGTCGCTTGTCGCTGCCGGAGGCGTGCTCGGCCAGCCGGTAGAGGTTCAGGGAACCGTCATCATTCCGGTGACCGCGTCGCTGCACGGCGGAGTCTTTCCGGTCGGAGTGCTGGTGGTGAGGGACGGCCAGGTGAGCGTCCTGATGGAGGAGAGCGGCAAACGATTCGCCGATGCTCTCGCGAAGGGCGGGAAGCAGGGCAGGCAGATGAAGGAAGGCAAGGAGTGCGCGATGAAGGCCGGCTCTTCCGGTGAGGGCGCTTCGGGCAAAAAATGCGCCATGAAAGCCTCCGGGAGCGACGATGCCTCTGCGAAGTCCTGCCCGATGAAGAGCGGCGGTGCAGACGGCGGAGCGAAAAGGTGCGCGATGATGCAATCCGGCAAGGCGTGCCCGATGAAGACCGCCGCAGCTTCAGCAAGCGCTCCTAGCGGCGGGACTCCTTCCGGATCTGAAACTCCCGAATCCGGGGAAGCAGCTCCCGCAGCGGAGAAACCCGCGGCCCACGCGCACCATTAAACATAAAACGAGTTGTTCCACCGAGCGGGTCTTTTCAGCGATATTTGACTGAGAAGGCCCGCTCCCCTTATTATTTGACGTATCGGTACGGAGAGGAGGTGGCGTGATGAACATCCTGGTTGTGGAGGACGAACCGAAGGCCCTGAGCGTGGTACGGGCCTATCTCGAACGGGAGGGGCACACGATTTTCGAGGCCATGGACGGAGAGAGGGCGCTCTCCCTTTTCGAGGCATTCGATATCGACTTCGTGATCCTCGACCTGATGCTGCCCGACGTGAGCGGCGAGGATATCTGCCGGAAAATCCGCTCCTCCTCGCAGGTCCCGATCATCATGCTGACGGCGAAGGCCGGCGAGGCCGACAGGGTGAACGGGCTCGCCGGGGGAGCGGACGACTACCTCGTCAAACCGTTCAGCCCGCGCGAACTCGTCGCCCGCGTCAACGCGATTCTGCGCCGCGTCCGCCCTCTTGAATCGGCGCGGACGCTTGATTTTTCCGGCGGCCTCTCCATCAACATCTCCGAACAGCGCGTCTTTCTGAACGACGGGCTCGTCCCGCTCACACCGGCGGAGTACAAGATTCTGCTCACCCTCGCCCGCAGACCGTTCGAGGCCTTCACCCGCGAGCAGCTCATCGCCCGCGCCTTCGGCGATTCCTACGAAGGGTACGACCGCGTCATCGACGTCCACATCAAGAACATCCGGCAGAAGATCGAGACCGACCCCCGACGCCCCGTCTACATTCAGACCATCTACGGAACAGGCTACCGCTTCGAGGGCAAACCGTCGTGAAACGCTCGTTCCCTCTCGCCGTGCGGCTAACCTTCTCGTTCCTCCTCGTCGCGGGCATTTTTTCCGTCACGCTCGCCGGCGTTCTGGAACTGCTGATCGACCGGCAGTTCCGGGACTACATGGAGGAGGTCCGCATACGGAAACACGCCGAGATCGTACGCTACTTCGAGCAGCTGTACGCCAAGGAAGGCTCGCTGGACGAGGACTCGGGAACCGAAATCGCCGAACAGGCGATGATGGACGGAAACGTGGTGGCGCTTCTGGACCGGAACGGCGGGCTTCTCTGGGGCATGGACAGAGAGATGGTCGAGCTTCACTACCGGATGATGGGACATCCGGACTCGGTGTACGAGGAGCGGGAGTACCCCGTCCGTTTCGACGGTTCGCCGGTCGGAAGCGTGCGGGTCGGGAACTTCACCGGCGCCCATCTCTCGCCGGGGGACGCTGCCTTCCGCAAGAACCTGCGCAGAGGAGTGCAGGCCGCCTCCGCCATAGGAATTTTCGCCTCGGTCGTTCTGTCGTTCTTCCTCTCGCGGCGGCTCGCCCGTCCGCTCCGCAGGACGAAGGAACTGGCCGAGCGCCTCCGCAGGGGCGAACTCTCCGTCCGCATCGCGGAACGCTTCGGCACGAGCGAATTGGACAGCCTCGCGGACGCCCTGAACTTTCTTGCGCAATCCCTGGAGGAGCAGGAAAAGCTGCGGAGACATCTCACCCGCGATATCTCCCACGAGCTTCGAACGCCGCTGAACGCGCTCAACGCACTTGTGGAGGCGTGCATCGACGGCGTCATGGAGCCGACTCCGGAACGGCTCGAGGACTGCCGGGAGGAGATCGTCCGCCTCGCCGCCCTCACCGGGGATCTCGAACGGCTGAGTGACCTCGAAGGAGACATGCTCGCCCTCTCTTTAGAGCGGCTGGACATCGCGGAGGCCGCGCGTTCGGCGGTGCGCTCCTTTCAGCCGCTCTGCATGCGGAAGGGGGTGACGCTCGAAGTACGCGCCGAAGAACAGATCGTCGTCTCCGCCGACGGAGACAAGCTGCGGCAGGTGCTCGTCAACCTGCTTTCCAACGCGGTCGAATACACTCCGTCCGGGGGCTCCATCCTCGTGACGGCAGGCCGCCGGAACGGGAGAGCCAGTCTGAGCGTCTCGGATACCGGCATCGGGATACCGAAGGAGGAGCTGCCCCGCATCTTCGAGCGCTTCTACCGGGTCGACAGGTCGCGCAGCCGCAACTCAGGAGGCGCGGGCATCGGCCTCGCCATCGTGGACAAGATCGTCAAGGCGCACGGCTGGAAGATCTGCGCGGAGAGCGATCCGGGCGGAGGGAGCAGCTTCACGGTGGAGTTTCCGTAGGAGAGCGGAATCCGCGCGCCCTTGCTTTCGAAGGATATACCCGACCGATTCTTCCTACAGCGGCCCCAGTAAATCGATATCGTCGGCTCGTTTTTTTCTCCTCCACCTTCTGATGAAAGCGACGACCAGCAGAAAGAACGCCAGCGAGGTAAGCTGCTGGAGAATTCGCGTCACCCCCTGCGATACCAGGAACGGGGGCAGTTTGTCCCACCACCTCGGCCGGTAGGCAAGAGCCGGTTCAGGCGAAATCGAGAGGATCACCGACCGGAAGACGGATTCATATTGCGGATACTCCTGTGCGAGAGCGGTGCCGGTCGCCAGGATATACCCTATTTCCGTCATGATCATTCCGCTCAGACCGTACGTTTCGCCGAAGTCTTTTACATTCATCTTCATGGAGATCCACAATATCTTTTTTTCCTTGTCGTACAGCAGCTTCACATCATTCGCGTCCATCTTCATCACGTTGTCGTAGAACTCTTCCAGGTCATCCAGGCCCTCCTGAACAGCATCCGGAGGGAACCGCTGTTTCAAAAGACTCTCCGGAATCCGCCCCGCTTTGTTGATCTGCAGAAGGATGCAGGGGGTGTCGAACCAGTCCTCGGCGCTTTTCAGCGAGAAGCCGTAGTCGTTGTGAGGCACCGAGGCTTTCGGATCGGCTTTTTTCATTCCACGTTCGTAGTCGTCCAGGACTTCCCTCGGAATCTCTCTCCAGTCATCGGGGATGGAGATCGAAAAACCGTCCTTTTTCAGCTCGACGATACCCGCCGTCGCGTCAGCAGCCCAAAGCACGGCAAGAAGAACGAAGAGCAGCATCGTCATTCTGCGCATTCAACCCACCCTCTTTCTGTACGGTTTCGGCTCTTGAACAGACTGACTTTACCGACTATTCAGCAATTCTACACGATCCAAAGGGAAAAGGAAAGGGAAGGCAAATTCGGCAAAGCGCGTTTCCGGCGCCTTCGTTTCGGGCTGTGCCCGTGCCAGGAATATTCCCCGCTGGACGCGGCGCGTTTCTCACCGTGCATCGGGCAGGAATTTCCGGGGGAAAAGCCGCATCCGATACGGCAAGTCTATGGCACAATCTGGCGGTTGCAAGAAGGGAAATGGGAAACGATCTGAAGAATCGGAGAGCTGGGTGACCGGAAAGCACGCCGCCGGAAGGAGATGCTTCATCCTTCCAGCGGCGTGTTTTACTTTTTTCCTACGACTTGAGGAGAACAACGCAGAAACCGTCTCCCCGTTCTTCCTTTTCCACCTTCCAGCCGCGGCTTCCGGCGAAGCGGGCCACGTTCTCCCGCGACGTCACCGTGTCCACGAGCACTTCGACGCGGCCTGCCGTCAGTTTTTCCAGCACCTTCTTCGTCTCGAGGACGGGCTGGGGGCATGAAAGTCCGCGAGCATCGACCGTAACCGTATCAGCCATTGTTCATTCCTCCTCGTCAATCCATCTTGATGCGGAACAGGAAACCGACCGCAAGGCAGAAGACCATGCCGATCAGCGTTGCGGTCATTCCGAAGGACGTCGCGCCCGCAGGCGAACTCGCCAGCGAGAAGTTATGCGCGAATCCCGCGCCGACGAGCATTCCGAGCACGAAGATCCCCGCATCGCCGTCGCCTTCGCCCGACATGATGAACTGGCGTCCGGGGCACCCTCCGGCAAGCGTGAAGGCCAGCCCTGAAAGGACCATTCCCAGGAAATTCCAGAGCTGGTTGGTGTGCGCCACAGGCTGGCTCTCGAAGCCGGGCTTGAACTGGCCGAGAACGAGGTTCACCGCAAAGGCGGCGATCAGGAAGGCTGCGACGCCGTTGAAGAGATGGGCGTCTTTCAGCATGATCAGGTCGCGGATCGCGCCCACGGTGCAGAACCTGCTCTTCTGTGCCATCCACCCGATGAGCAGCCCTGCGGCCAGGGCGATCGCGACGGGCGCCACCGCTGCCCCCGGCCCCGATGCCGAGAAGAAGACCGGTCCGGTTCCCTCGGCCCCGAAGAGCGGCCTGAAAAAGAGCAGTGCCAGAAGAGCGAGCGCGGACAGAGGCATCATCGCTCCGGCCCACTTGGGTGATTTATCGGCCTTTCCGAGGCTGAACCCTTGCCATAGGAAAACAATGCCGATGCCGACGCCGACAACGAGACCGCCGATTCCGGCGAGCGCGTTCCAGTCTCCTCCGGCGAGGCGGGCGTAGGCCCTCCAGGGACAGCCGAGGAAAACGAGCGCGCCGATCATCGCGAAGAATCCGAGGAAGAAGCGGACGATCGGCGACGAGCCGGAGCGGGGCCGGTACTCCTTCGCAAGGAACGCGGCGAGAAACGAGCCGAGAATGAAGCCTGGAATCTCCGGGCGGAGATACTGCACGACGCCCGCCCTGTGCAGCCCCAGGGCGCCCGCGATGTCGCGGGTGAAGCACGCCACGCAGATGCCCATGTTTCCAGGGTTGCCGAAGAAGACCAGCAACGACGCCAGCGCGCCCACCACGCCCCCCGTGATGGCGGGGCCGAGACGGGACATGAGAAGCTTGTTGAAACCCTTCATGAAAAAACCATCCTTTCAAATCAAACTTGGAATAGAATAAATTCCTTCGAGTAACATTATAATTCTTATTCCAAAGCATAGCAAGGAGGAGCGTGCCCTTCGGCACAACATGCATGTTTAAAGGACGCAAGGTGGTTGCACATGCTGCAGATTGCATCCCACAAAATATATTCGTGCCAAGGCTATGCAAAACGCCGGGAGAGGGGTATAGTACTGAGAAAGACTATCAACAAGCCGACCGAAAGGCCGGACTTCGATTCGAGGAGGTTTTATCATGAGCAGCGAGATCGTCCGCGTGGGCATTTTCATCTGCAACCGCTACCACACGTGCGCGGGGGGGAAGTGCCTGCGCTCCATGCGCAACAGGGAGGGCGCGTTCAGCATCTATAAGGACAGGGAGGTCGAGCTTGTCGGCTACACGACGTGCGACGGGTGTCCCGGAGGGAACATCGAGTACGCACCGGCCGAGATGAAGAAGAACGGCGCGACGGTGATCCACTTCGCCACGGGGATGCTGGTCGGCTATCCGCCCTGTCCCAGGATCGACTACTTCCGGCGCTACATCGACAGCGCCTTCGGCCTGCCGGTAGTCGTAGGAACGCATCCGATTCCGGAGAAATACTTCACCATTCACGAGGCGCTCGGAACGTGGAAATCCCCGATGTGGCAGGAGTTCATCGCTCCGACGCTCGCTACGCCGGAGATCCGCTTGGCCTACAACTGAGAAAAAGACTACAAAAGGGGGAGGCTCGCGCCTCCCCCTTAATTTTTCCGAAGTTCCGGGCTACCCCAGAATCTCCTTCAGATCCTGCTCCGGCGTGGTGATCGGTTGGAGGTTGAACTTTTCGCGGATTGTATTTTTTTCATAATCAGGGTAAAATCACTATACAAAGCTTCTATAACTCGGAAAAAAACCTTTTGAAAATCAACAAGTCTATACTGGCTGTTTCATCTTTAAATAAGTGGGCATATTCTTTTTAAAAAGCGCTACTTCATCGAAAGCGGAGGAAGCATCATGCCGAAAATGAGCGCCCTTTCGGAGTATTTCAAGGGAGTTGCCGTGAAGTACGCGAGTAGAGTGGAAACGGATCTGAATTCCTCGAATCAGCACGAACTCAACGGCGTGACGCCTCTTCGAGCGATACTCGGCACTGCAAAAAGGGAGTTCTCCAGCGTGCGGTTCATCTCGTTCGGCGAGGATGATTCTGTCTTCGTCAGAGAAGGAAGCGCAACATGGTACGATGCTCGGGAAAATCATCATTCGAGAACGGAGTATCGTCTTTACTACTCCGGGAATGAAACGATGTCCTCTGTGCGGGCGGGAGATCTGCTTGTCGTGGCTCTTTTGGAGAACGAGAAACTAATGATCGCATCGGCGCCTTCGGGAAGCGAGGCGGAAAGAGAGCTTGCCTGGCTTTTCGCGCCCCCCGGTTCCGAGATAGGGGAACGATTCACAGTGAGAACCCCCGAGAGTATGCGCAATATCGCTTTGAACTTCGTCGTCAGGTCGATTCTGGGGCTCCTCGGAATCGACGCTTTCGAAAGGCTCGGAGTTTGCTATCTCGAGGAGATGTCGCGTAGGTTCGGAGATGTCTTCCCGGGAACGGCGATCTTTTCCGCGTACGCAAGCGACACGCTGGATATCCCTGCGGACCCGGACGAGGCGCTGCCTCTTCTCATGGCGAGAGAAGAAGCTCTCTTTCGCCTCTTCGAGAAAGCGGAAGCGGAACGGCGTCTGGCGAAAGGGTTCGACACTGTCGACGAATTCGAGGCTTACGCGAAATCCTTTATGAACAGGCGATACTCGCGGGCCGGACACGCATTCGAGCATCACCTCGCGCGCGTTTTTCGGCGAGCGGGGCTTTTTTTCAGCGAGCGCGCGGTGACGGAACTTCGGAAACGTCCGGACTTCGTTTTTCCAAGCATCGAGGCATACAGAACTCTTCCCGATACCGACGTCGAAAAAATCGTCACGGTCCTCGGCGCGAAGACGAGCTGCAAAGACCGCTGGCGGCAGGTCGTGAACGAAGCGGGCAGGGTCCGTACAAAACATCTTGCGACACTTCAACCCGCTATCAGCCTAAACCAGATCGACGAGATGCGAGACGAAAGCGTCGTTCTCGTGGTCCCGGAAGAATTGCGTCCTACCTACCCGCCGGAGAGAAGAAGCGAGATAATGAACCTCGCTGAGTTCATATCGATTGTCAAGGGACGCCAGCGTTTGTTCGAAATACTGGGCGGAGAATAGTATTTTCCGCTGCCCGAAAAACTCCTCCGTCCTAGAGTCCCCTGTTTTTTCAAGAAGCGCCTTGAAAGAGTTTCCGCTGAAAGAGCAGGCGCTCTGCTTTCAAATCCATTATATGCGGTTTCATCGCGCGAGCGGCATACTCCATCAACGGAACGACCACCGAGTTACCGAACTGTTTGTAGGCCTGTGTGTCCGAGACTACGATCCGGAAAGAATCTGGAAATCCCATCAATCGTGCGCACTCGCGCGGCGTCAGCCTTCGGGGATTCTTGCCCTCTCCGCGATCCACCAGAATTTCCGAGCCGTCCTTGTAGTATCGTGCCGAAAGCGTCCGTGCAAAATCCCCTTTGTTCACTAGACCGAAGCCAAAACCGTTCCCCTTCGCCCGATGCTTTTCGGCGTAATCCTGAAGATAGCGCCACAGATTCTCGGTCAGAGTGTACTTGGAGCGCACTCTTCCGCGCTCGTCAAGGAACCGCCCTTCGTCGCAGTCGATCTCGAGGCCGTCCTCCGTATGCAGAATTCTTTCGAGCGTAGGGCTTTCCGGCCCGATCTCCGGCAGCAGGGCATCGTCCCAGTCGAACGGAACCGGGTCGCGAAAACCGATGATCACGATGCGTTCTCTATGCTGCGGAACGAAACGGCGACCGTCGATCACCCTCCAGAAAACCTGGTAGCCAAGACGATCCACCAAAGTCTCGCGGATCACCTTGAATGTTCGCCCTTTGTCGTGCGACAGCAGATTCTTGACGTTCTCGAGCAAAAAGGCGCGAGGGCGCTTCTCGGCCAGAATCCGTGCCACATCGAAGAAGAGGGTTCCCTGAGTCTCGCAATCGAAACCGTGCGGACGACCGAGAGCATTTTTCTTCGAGACACCCGCGATGCTGAAAGGCTGACAAGGAAAACCGGCGAGCAAAACGTCGTGGTCGGGGATCGAAGAGGTCTCGATCTTCGTGATATCTCCGGCGATCTCGCAGTTGTCAGGGAAGTTTGTGCGGTATGTTTTTCGAGAATATTCATCCCATTCGCTGGTGAAGACGCATCGCCCCCCTGCTCTTTCAAAGCCGAGGCGGATGCCGCCTATTCCGGCGAAGAGGTCGATGAACGTGAAGTCTACTCCGTTCACTTCCTCGAAGGACGGCATCTCCGAAAGAATCTTTTCAAGGGCCAACCCGACATGAAAGGGAAGCCTAGTTTGCCTGTTCTCCCAGCGGGAGATCGTCTTTCTGCTGCATCCGACGCGCATTGAAAGCTCTTCTTGTGTAAAAAGTGAGCGTGCCTTGCGAAGCAGATCCATGCTTTCGGCGTGCGCTTTGTTCGCCATGGGTATCACCTCCGGGAGTTTCCACAGTCATTATGTCCCATAATATTCCCAGAGTCAATAAGTAAGAGAAAATTCTTCGACGTTCGACGAGTGATTAACTTATCGAGTTTCTTTCTCGCACAAGATTTTCAAGAAAGAAAAGGGGGAGGCTCGCGCCTCCCCCTTAATTTTTCCGAAGTTCCGGGCTACCCCAGAATCTCCTTCAGATCCTGCTCCGGCGTGGTGATCGGCTGGAGGTTGAACTTCTCCTGGAGCACCTTGAAGACGGGCTCCTTGACGAAGGCGGGCAGCGTGGGTCCGATCTTCATGTTCTTCACGCCCAGGTAGAGGAGCGAGAGGAGGATGCAGACGGCCTTCTGCTCGTACCACGAGAGGATCAGCGACAACGGCAGGCCGTTGATGTCGGTCTTGAACGCGTCGGCCAGCGCCATTGCGATCCGGACCGCCGAGTAGGCATCATTGCACTGACCGGCGTCGAGCAGCCTGGGAATCCCCTCGATGTCGCCGAACTCGAGCTTGTTGAAGCGGAACTTGCCGCATGCCAGGGTGAGGATGACGCAGTCATCCGGCACCGAGGTCGCGAAGTCCGTGTAGTAGCTCCGGCCCGGCTTGGCGCCGTCGCATCCCCCGACGAGGAAGAAGTGGCGGATCTTGCCGGCCTTCACGAGGTCGATCACCTTGCCCGCCACGGACATCACGGTGTTGCGGGCGAAACCGACGTTGATCCAGTGCGGCGTCTCGTCCTCGGTGAAACCGGGGGCGGCAAGGGCCGCCTTGATCACGGGAGAGAAGTCCTTGTTCTCGTCGATGTGGGTCGCGCCGGGCCATGCCACGAGACCGGTGGTGAAGATGCGGCCCATGTAGGCGTCCTTCGGTTTCTGGATGCAGTTGGTCGTCATCAGGATCGCGCCGGGAAACTTCTCGAACTCCTCGCGCTGGTTCTGCCACGCGCTGCCGTAGTTGCCAACGAGGTGCTTGTACTTTTTCAGTCCGGGGTATGCGAGGCAGGGGAGCATCTCGCCGTGCGTGTAGACGTTGATCCCCTTTCCCTCGGTCTGCTGCAGAAGCAGCTCGAGGTCGCGCAGGTCGTGTCCGGAGACGACGATGCACTTGCCCTTGACCGCGGTCACGCGCGCCTTTGTCGGTTCGGGGTGCCCGTAGACGGAGGTGTTGGCCTTGTCGAGCAGCTCCATGACGGAGACGTTCCACTTGCCGGCGTCCATGGCATGTCCTACGAGGTCGTCGACGGTGAATGTCTCGCCGGAGAGGTAATCGAGCTTCTCGTGGAAGAAGCCGTAGATGTTGTTGTCCTCGTACCCCAGCACCTTCGCGTGGTCGATGTACGCGGCACTTCCCTTGAGCCCGAGCAACAGCAGGTCGCGCAGCCCCTGGACCACTTCGCCGTACTTCTCGCTCCACGCTTCGGGGTTGACCTTGCCCCCCTCGTTGATCATGGCGCTCCGCGTGGCGGGAAGCGGGAATACAGCGGGTCCGCCGAGCGTTTCGGGAGTCTTTCCGGCCTTTTTACAGGCGTCCTCGTAGAGAGCCTTCGCCGTGCAGCGGACCTCTCCGGCCTTGCGGATCAGCTCTTCCATGCGGGCTTCGTCGAAGTTCACGTTGGTGATGGTGGTGAAGAGCGACTCGACCACGAAGACATCGACGCTCTTGTCGATCGCGCCGAGCTGCCTCGCCCGGTGAGCGTACATCGAAATCCCCTTCGTCACATGAAGCAGCAGATCCTGAAGATCGGCCACCTCGGGGCTTTTGCCGCACACGCCGAACGCGGTGCATCCTGTTCCCTTCGCCGTCTGTTCGCACTGGTAGCAAAACATTGGTTTTTCCTCCTCGAAAATGGTTTTTTTACTGCTTCTTGTGAGAGAAACGAATCGTCTCTTTGTCTATTATATCCCCGCGCACGCCTATCGTGACGATTTTAAGCGAGATGTTCCGTTCCGAGGCCTCGCAGGCCGCCTCGAGGATCCGCGTCATGCCGCCGCAGCAGGGGACCTCCATGCGCACCACGGTGATCGCGGGCGTTTCGTTGTAGGAGATGATCCGGGTCAGCTTCTCCACGTAGCTCTGCGCGTCGTCGAGCTTGGGGCATCCGATCAGGCAGATCTTGTCCCCTCCGGCGAGGAAGGTCCGGTGAAAATCCGGGAAGGCGAACGGTGTGCAGTCGGCCGCGACCACAAGTTCCGCCTTGCGGAGCCAGGGCGCCGTCTCCGGAACCAGGCGGATCTGCACGGGCCAGTTGACGAGCTCCGATTCGAGTTTTCCGGGAGCCGCCTTCTCCGTATCCGAAGGGCGGGAGCAGGGGGAGGGAGCTTTCCGCAGGTCGCGCGCCGCCGAACCGGGGCAGCCGCAGGGAAGAGGGCCGGCCGCGGCCTTCGCCGCCATGTGTTGCTTCACGGCCTCCTCGTCGTAGGGGTCGGCTTCGCGTTCCTCGAAGGTGATCGCACCCTGCGGGCACTCTCCGATGCAGTCGCCCAGCCCGTCGCAGTAGGTCTCGCTCACCAGCTTCGCCTTACCGCCGATGATCCGGATCGCACCCTCGTGGCAGGCCTCCGCGCAGATGCCGCAACCGTCGCACTTGTCCTCGTCGATTTTGATGATCCTCCGCATTACTTTGCTCATTTCGTTTCTCCTCTCTGTAGATCTGCAAGCGTCGTCGCTTTTAAATACTCTACAAACTCTCTCGTCAGCTTTCCGAGCATGGCCCCGAAAACACACCGGACGAAGGGGCACTCCTCCCTGTGGAGCAGGCAGTAGTCTCCCTTGGGGACTCCCTCGATCACGGTGTAGATATCGAAGAGCGTGATCTCCTCCGGATTTTTCGCCAGCTCGAAGCCGCCCTTCGGGCCGCGCGTCGAATGTACCAGTCCTTCCCGCACCAGCCTCTGAAAGACCTTGGCGAGGTGAGCCTCCGATACGTTCACGGCCTCGGCCATCTCTTTCGCGCTTCTTCTCTCTCCCGAGGCCAGCAGCCCCATTCCGTGAAAGGCCAGAGAGACTGCCTCGGACACAGCAACCACCTCGCTCATGGTCTCGGCTCCCTTCTCGTTTCTGGTATTATGGTACCGTAATTCCTAAATATGTCAAGGGGGGAAAAACAAAATTTCTTCGAGGGTTCATTCAGAAGGAGTTATTGCTTCGGAGAACCGTCTTCCGGGAACGACGAAATCGGATGCGGACCGCACTTTTTCCCCTCGCCGGCCCGGGAAGCATCACGGCGGGAGTCCGACCACTCCGTCCGGAGCGTGAAGAAAAAGCGGCTTCCCTCGCCGGGAACGCTCTCCACTTCGAGAGAGCTCTCCATCATCCTGAGAAGAGCGCCGCAGATGGAAAGACCCAGCCCCGTACCGCCGTATCGTCTCGTGAAAGAGGAGTCAATCTGGTAGAAGGGCTCAAAGATCCTTCTGCGCTGCTCTTCACCGATGCCGATGCCGGTGTCCCCGACGGAGAACGTGAAGGCGCCGGTCGCGGCGTCGATCGCCTCGAACTCCAAAGAAAGCTCGACGGAACCTTTTTCCGTGAACTTGACGGCGTTGCCCAGAAGATTGACCAGCACCTGCCTGAGGCGCGCGGGATCGACGACGGCATTGCATGGCACGTCCCGCCCGACGCGGATCGAGAGGCTCAGCCCTTTCTGCTCCGCCGCGTTGCGGACGATGCTCGCCGCTTTATTGAGAATGTCCAGAATGTCGGTGCGGACGGGCTCCAGCCCGAGGTTATCGGCTTCTATCCTGGAGATGTCCAGGACGTTTTCGACGACGTCGAGCAGCGACTGCGAGGAGGCGGAGGCCGATTCGAGCCAGTCCCGCTGGGTCGGGTCGAGCGTCGTCCGGGAAAGAAGGTCGAGAAAGCCGATAACGCCGTTGAGCGGGGTACGCAGTTCGTGGCCGGTGTTGGCGAGGAAGGCGCTCTTCGCACGGCTTGCGGCCTCGGCCTGCCGTCCGAGCCTCTCTGCGTTCTCCTTTGCGGTGCGGAGCGCTTCCTCCATGGATTCGCGCTCCGTGACGTCGATTCCGACCGACCGATAAAAGAGAGGGGTTCCGTTTTCATCGAAAAAGGCCCTTCTGCGCCACTCGCGCCAGCGGTGCTCACCGTTCCGGAGCACCTTCCGCACGGAGACGCCGTACGGCTGCTCCGGCGTCAGGGAGAGAAACTTCCGACGTTCCTCTTCGCGGATATCTTCGGGCAGCCGGTTCAGAAAACTTCGTCCGGCGAGCTCCTCCCAAGGTTTTCCAAGGTCCTCGCACAACATTCTGTTGGCGTACGTCATGCCGCCGTCCGGCAGAAATTCACAGATGAAGAGATGGAGGTCGTCGGCAAGCGTCCTGTACCGATCTTCGCTCTTCCGAAGCGCCTCTTCCGCGATCCTGCGTTCGGTGACGTCGCGGGATATGCTGCCCGTGCCGATCAGAAGTCCGTTCTCGTCGTAAATCGGATATTTCTCCGTCAGGACGTATCTCGTCTCTCCGGAGGCCGTCGGCAGCGGTTCCTCCCGGAGGATGCGGCATCCCGGCGGCAATTTCTGCGCTTTCCGTTCGTCCTCCATGTAGGTCCGGACCGGTTCGGTATCAGGAGGCATGCCGTAGATCTCGGCGTCGGTCCGTCCGACGAGATCCTCCGGAGAAGAGTATCCGGCCGCTCTCGCGAAGGCGGTGTTGGTGGCGACCACGCGCAGGTCGAGATCCTTGAAGACGATGATGTCGTCGCTTTGTTCGACGACGGAAACCAGAAAACGGTTTTTCCGGTCACTTTCCCTGCAGTTTCCGCTCATGAACGGATCCTCCCGAAATTCCGCAGCATGACTGCTTCTCATCATTGCCTTTCAAAAACCGTTCCAGGATCCCCCGTATGGAATACAGGTCCGCCGGCTTCGACATGTAGTCGTCCATGCCGCTCTTGAAACAAGCTTCCCTGGTTGAAGGCTGCACGTCGGCGGTGAAGGCGATGATCGGGGTATGGAGACTGCACGGCTCGATCTCCCGTATCCTTTGCGCGGTCCAGTGGCCGTCATGGCCCGGCATCTGCAAATCCAGAAAGACGAGGTCGGGGAGATGCTCCCTAAAAAGCGCAATCCCCTGTTCGGCGCTCTCAGCCTCGATGACGTCGGCCGGGGTGATCTTGGAGATGAAAAGGCGGAGCAGCCTTCTGGTGATCTCCTCGTCCTCTATGATCAGGAGAGTCGGTTTCTTTTCCAAGGCGAGAGGATCAAGGGGAAATGTTCCCGGAAGTTCCTGCTTCGGTTTCTCAGCATCAGGGACGCGCCCGACGCGGAGGTCGAAGAAGAAGCGGCTTCCCTCGCCGGGAACGCTCTCCACGCGGAGAGAGCTTCCCATCATCTGCAGCAGGGCGCTGCAGATCGAAAGCCCCAGCCCGGTCCCGCCGTACTTTCTCGTGTTGGAGGAGTCAGCCTGGTAGAACGGCTCGAAAATCCGGGAAATCGACTCCTCTCCTATGCCGATGCCGGTGTCCTCGACCGAGAAGGACAGGATGCAGTTCTCATCAGCCTCGGCCTTGCAGGAAAGCATGAGTTCGACGCCCCCTTGATGGGTGAACTTGACGGCGTTGGCCAGCAGGTTGACCAGCACCTGTTTCAAGCGCGACGAATCGACAAAAACACGCTGCGGCACGTCGGGCCCGATGTCGAGCGAGAGTCGCAGCCCCTTCTTCCGGGCCGTGCCGCGGACGATGTTCAGCGACTGCCGCGCAAGCTCCCGCGGATCGGCCGGCACGGATTCCAGCTCAATCCTTTCCGCTTCTATCTTGGAGATGTCCAGAACGTCGTTGATCACGTCAAGGAGCGAGTACGCGGACGTCCTGATCCCCTCTACGTACTCCTTCTGCTTCTCGTCGAGCTGCGTGCAGGCGAGAAGGTCGAGGAAACCTATCACGCCGTTGAGCGGCGTACGGATTTCATGACTGGTGTTCGCAAGAAAAGCGCTCTTCGCCTTGCTCGCGGCCTCGGCCTGCTCTCCGAGCCATTCGGCATTCTCCTTGGCGGTCTGCAGGGCCTCTTCCGCCTGTTTTCGGGCCGTGATGTCCATCGTCACCGTGAGGAGGTGCGGACGGCCGTGTATGGTGATGCGCTCGCCGGAGAGGAGACCGTGGAATATCCTTCCGTTCGCGTCCGTCGCGTGCACCTCGTAGTCGGTGATCCGTCCGGTGTTCCGCATCTGTTCCCCGATCTCCGCCTGCTGCTTCGGATCGAGGAAAAGCCCGATCTCCCGGGCCTGCTTGCCGACGATATCGCTCTTTTTGTGCCCGAGCGTGTTCAGGAAGGCGTTGTTGGCGTCGACGCACCGCTGATCCGGAAGGGATGCGAGAATCATCATGGCGGGGTTGTTGCGGAAGACCGCCTCGAAGACCTGCTCAGCCTCCTGTCCGGGATCGGCATGTTCTCTGTCGACAGATTCCGAGAAGGTGCGGAAGTTCTCCTCGCTCTCCCGGGGCGCCCCCCCCGAGCACCGTTTCGGTTGGCGCCCGGATGAGAAGGCATGTTCGTTTCGTTCTTCGATCATTATGGCCCCCTCCAGGCAGTCCTTCCGTTCCCGGCTTCGAGCATTGCAGCGGGAGAACAGGAGCGCGAAGGAATAAAAACGGGCGGTCCGAAGACCGCCGGAATTCATCTCAGGACTTGTACCCCTCGCGGCGCGGATGATAGACACCGATCATGAAGCTGTCGGTCAGCGCCTTCATCGCATGCGGCTCTCCGGGCGCCAGTACGAGGACGCACCCCTCGTCGAGAATGATTTTCTCCCCCGAGACAGTCATCTCGACCTTCCCGGAAACGACGTTCATAATCTGTTCGTGGGCATGGTCATGGAGAGGGAAGAAAGCCCCGGCATCCATGCTCCACTGTGCGAATGAAACGCTCTCCGAATGGACGAAACGCGCACGCAGTCCCGGCAGAACATGCTCGTTCTCCAGGCGGTTCATGTCGATGAGCTTCACGATAATCCCCTCCGATTCGTCGTGTTTTGATAAGCCTTAATGATGAGATTGTATCACAACTCCCTGACTTCTCACCGCTTCCACGTCTCCGGAACGAGGAGGAGTACCACCGTATAGAGCTCCAGCCTCCCCATCATCATGAAGAGAGAGAGCATCCACTTTCCGGCGTCGGGGACGGCGGCATAGTTCTGCATGGGGCCGACGCCCCCGAGGCCCGGACCGATGTTGCCGAGCGTCGCCGCCACGCTCGCCATGGCGGTGACCAGGTCGAGGTCGAGCGCCGTCATGAAGAGAGTACCGGCGGTGAAGATGGTGATATAGAGGATGAAGAAAGAGGTCACGGAGGCGATGATATCACGCCCGACCACTCTCCCTCCGACCCGGACATGGACGATCGCCTTGGGGTGAAGGATGGTGGAGAGTTCGGCCCGGACGTGCCGCGCGAGGACCATGATGCGGAGGTTCTTCATACCGCCGCCCGTGGAACCTGCGCACGCGCCGACGAACATAAGCAGAAAAAGCAGAAACTGCGTGTACATCGGCCACAGCTCGTAGTCCGCGGTGACGTACCCTGTGGTCGTGATGATGCTGACCACCTGGAAGGCGCCGAAGCGCAGCGAGTCCACCAGTGAGCCGTACGTCCCGTGGGACCACAGAACCAGCGTGACGGTGACGATACAGAATAGCGTCAATCCCGTGTAGAAGCGGAACTCCTCGTCCTTCCAGAACGCTCCCCATCTTCCCAGCAGAAACCGGTAGTGCAGGACGAAGTTCACTCCGGCGAGGAACATGAAGATCGTGATGACCCAGTCGAAATATGCGGAGTCGTACTGTCCGATGCTCTTGTTCAGCGGGGAGAAGCCTCCCGTCGCCATGGTGCCGAACGTGTGCGTCAGGGCCTCGAAGAGATTCATTCCGCCGAACATCAGCAACAGGGTCTCGGCGATCGAAAGAATAACGTAGACACCCCACAGATAGAGAGCCGTCTGCTGGATGCGCGGTGTCATCTTTTCGGGGATCGGTCCGGGAACCTCCGCCTTGTAGAGCTGCATTCCTCCGACTCCGATGAACGGCAGGATGGCCAGGCTGAGGACGATGATACCCATGCCGCCGAGCCAGTGCGTGAGATCGCGCCAAAAGAGGATGCCGCGCGGATTCGCCTCGATATCGGAGAGCACCGAGGCTCCGGTGGTGGTGAAGCCGGACATCGCCTCGAAAAAAGCGTCGGTGAAGGTGGGCACCGTCCCGGAAATCCAGTAGGGCATCGCCCCGACGAGAGAGGCTATGACCCACGCGAGCGAGACGACGACAAAGCCGTCCTTGATGCCCAGATCGTCGTAATCTGCATTCCTTCCGAAAAGGAAGAGGATGATCGAGAAAACGATTCCGAAGAAGATCGAGACGAGAAATGCGCGAATATCGCTGCTGCCGTCCCAGAGCGACCACGCGAGCGGCCACAGCATCGAGAGCGATACGATCGCGCCGAGCAGCGAAAGGACCTTGGAGACGAGACGGAGATGCACGGCTACTGCACTCCCATGTAGTCCATCGCCTCGGGCATGAGGTCGGAAGTGGCGAAGACGATGACCTTGTCCCCCGGTTGGATGACCGTGGCTCCCACCGGCACGAAGACATCCCCCTTGCGCACGATGAGGGCGATGAGCATCCCCTTCGGCAGGCCGAGGCTCATGATGGTGCGTCCCACTGAGGGGCTCTTCGCCGGAATGACCAGCTCGAGCATCTCGGCGTCGATCTTCTCGATGAGCGAGAGCACGCCCGCCCCTGCCTTATAGCGCGCGTGCCGCAGGATCACGGAGGCCAGGGCGCTGTTGGGGTTGACGATGGCGTCGACCGACATGTAGTTGTCCAGCTTCATGTAGATCTTGCGGCGGACCACCGCGATCGTCTTCCGCGCGCCGAGCGCTTTGCCGATGACCGCGAAGAGGAGATTCGTCTCGTCGCTTTGGGTCGTGCAGACAAGGCCGTCCGCTCCCTCGATCCCTTCCTGGCGCAGCAGGTTCTCGTCGGCCCCGTCGCCGCAGAGCACCATCGTCCGGTTCAGCTCGGAGGCAAGCCGCTCGCACTTGTCACGGTTATGATCGATCAGGCGAACGTCCAGGTTGCGGAACTGGTTTTCCAGCTTCCAGGCCACCTGGAAGCCCAGCTTGCCTCCGCCGATGATGATCACCCTCTTCAGGGGGCGGCTCTTCTTCATCTGGTAGATCTCCTCCAGCTTCCACGCCTGCTCGCGGGAGGTGACGATATAGCAGAGGTCGTTCGCCTGTATCGTCATTTCGCCGTACGGGACGTACCCCTTGCCGTTCCGCTCGATGTAGACGATGATGGCGATGAAGTTCGGATAGAGCGTCCGGAGATCCTTCAGCGCAAGCCCCACCAGCGCGGAGTTCGGCGCGACGCGGAGCGCGTAGATTCCCGACCGTCCGTCGAGCAGCTCCGCCGTGTGGACCGCCGACGTCACGAAGAGCAGTTCCAGGATCTCGCGGGCCACGGAACGCTCCGGCGAGTTCATCACGTCTATCCCAAGGTCCTTTGCCCATGTCGGGCTGTCGGTGAACTCAAGCGCCCGCGCTCGCGAGATCACTCGTTTCACACCGGCGCGCTTGGCGATCCAGCAGGCGAGGATGTTCACCTCGTCGTGATCGGTACAGGCCACCAGAATATCGACGTCGCATCCCGGAAAGATTCCGGCCTCCTCCAGAACGTGAGGGCGCGCGCCGCTTCCGCGGACGGTGATCACATCGAGTTCGTTGTCCACCTTGTCCGCCCGTTCCTCGTCCTCCTCGACGACGGTGACGTCGTGTTCTTCCTCTGCAAGGGTATTCGCCACGCTGTATCCGACTTCTCCTCCGCCGACAACCACAATCTTCATCTCTCCGAATCCCTCCGGCAGCCTTTCGAGGCCCTGATAATCGCACAATCGTTCCGGGAGCTTCCGCCCGCCGTAAAGAAAAACCTTCCGCCCGTCCGAAGACGCGCAGTTCACGGACATGATACCCTACTTTGAAGAAAAAGGCCATACCCCGCCGTGCCGCCGGCCGAATTTCAACCGCCGTTTTCGCCGTTCGTCTCCCGCTCTTTTTTCTCGATCAGCTTCTCGATGTCCTCCTCCATCCCCGCGACCAGCAGCCTGTCTCCCTCCCGGATGAGCGAGCCGGGCCGCGGGAGAAAGCGTTCCCCGTCCCTTTCGAGAAGAAGAAGGATTCCGTTGTACCTGTTTTGAAAGTCGAGTTCCGCGAGCGGCTTGTCCAGCATGCTGGGAAGAGCTTTCATCTCGCCGACGAGAAAGCCGTACCCCGGCACCGGCGAGAAGGTCGAAAGCCACGGGTGAACGAGCAGGTCGGCGAGTTTCCTCCCCATGTCCCGCTCCGGAAAGACGACCTTGTGCGCGCCGACCCGGGCCAGAGCCTTTGCGTGCAGGGGCGTCCGGGCGCGGGAAATAACCCGGGGAATACCCAGCCCGCGCAGGATGGTCGTGATGAGAATGCTCGCCTCGATGCTCGACCCGATCGCCACGACGGCGATGTCGGCCTCCTTCGCGCCGATCTTGACGAGCAGATCTTCATCGGTCGCGTCCAGCTGTGCGCAGAAATCCACCAGCGGCGATATCTTCTCGACGGCCTCCTTGTCCAGGTCCGCCGCGATGACGTACTGCCCGCTCTCCACAAGTTCCTCGCAGATGGAAATGCCGAACCGCCCAAGCCCTATCACGAGAATGGTCTGTTTTTGTTCCACGCCGCACCTCCGGATTTATCCTACCGGTATATTCGTCTCCGCGTAGGAAATTTTCGATGCCTTCACCTCCCGCGAGATCATGCCGTACATGAATGTCAGGATGCCGACCCTCCCCCAGAACATCAGCAGGATGACGACGATTCTGCCCGACGCGGAGAGGGACGAGGTCGCGCCGAGAGAGAGCCCGACCGTCCCCATGGCCGAGATCGCCTCGAAGAGAAGCTCCTTGAACGGAAGTTCCTCGACGAGGATGAGCAGAATCGTCCCGAGAAAGACTGTGGAGAGGTAGAGCACAGTGACGGCAAGGGCGCGGCGGATGTTGGAATCGGGAATCGAATTGTTCCGGACGACCATTTTCACTCCGCGAATCTCCGAGAGAGCCGCGCCGGCGAGCAGCCCCGCCGTGGTGGTCTTGATTCCGCCGCCGGTGGAACCGGGAGACGCTCCGATGATCATCAGGAAACAGAGGATGAAGAGCCCTCCGTGCGAAATCGCGGTCATGGGGACCGTGTTGAATCCTGCGGTGCGCGCCGTGACGCTCTGGAAGAGGGCATTCCATATCTTGAGCGGGGATGAAAAGGGCGCCAGCCCGCCGTTGAAATCCGTGAGCAGCAGCAAGGCAGTCCCGGCTGCAATCAGGATCCACGTCGCCTTCAGCACCAGCCAGGAATGAGCGGAGAGGCGCGTCCTTCGGCGGAAAAACATCAGAATGTCCGAAATGACCAAAAAACCAAGGCCTCCCGAGACGATGAGCAGCATGATCGTCCCTGGAAGAAGATACCCGGTCGCGTACCCTTCGAGCCCGGCCGGGAGCGTCGAGAAGCCTGCGTTGCAGAAGGCGCTGACGGAGTGGAAGATCGCGTGAAAGAACGCCTCGCCTGCCGGAAAGCTGCGCCGGAATGCCAGGAAGAGAGGGATGACGGCGGCCGCCTCGACGAAGAGGGTGATCCGGATAATTTTGAGGAGCAGGCGCACCGCTCCCGCCGGAGTGTCGATCCCCAGGCCGCCCGTCACGAAGAGGCGCTGGCGCAGCTGGATCTTTTGCCCGAGAAACAGCATCGCGGCTGCGGCGGTCGTCATGATGCCGAGCCCGCCGAGCTGTATCAGGAGCAGAACAATCCACCGGGACGCCGGGGAGAGAGCGCTTCCCGTGTCGACGACCACCAGTCCCGTGACGCAGACGGCGGACGTGCTTGTGAAGAGGGCGTCCAGCAGCGAAAGGGGAGCGTGCCGCAGGTTGAAGATCCAGAGAAGCAGGGCCCCTGCAATAATGACCGACAGGAACGCCGATATGATGGTCTTTTCGATGCGAAGGGAGCTGTAGGTCCTGATCATGGCGCGGAAACACCGTTCGGAGGTGTAAAGGACGTTCCTCCGGCGAACCTTTCCGCTCTATTCAGGCCGTTCATGAAAGAATCGCAGGACATTCCGCATACCCCGCCTTCTGCAGAAAAACCGTCAACCCCCTCATGCGCGAAGGAGCCGACAACACCGCACAATGCGAAGGAAGACTATGAGTATCGCGTATTTGATTATAGCACGGGAAATTCGGAGGCCCCCTCCGCCGGAACTTGGAAGGAATTTTCCGGCCGAGGGGGATAATTCAGGAAGCGAGAATCGAACGCAGCGCGGAGAGGGTCGCCCGGACATCCTCCTCCGTGTTGAAGTAGCCAGGGCTGATGCGGAGAGCGCCGCCCGGAAAGGTGCCGAGCGTCCTGTGGGCGAGCGGAGCGCAGTGGAGGCCGGGACGTGTCTCGATACCGTGCTCCTCCGAGAGCCTTCCGGCAATGAGTCCGTTGTCGTGCCCTTCGAAGTTCACGGCAAAGACCGGGAGGCGGCCGTCCATCGTCTTCCGCCCGGAGAGGAGAACACCGGGGAGCGAAAGGAGTCCTTCGATGAGCTGCGCGCCGAGCGCCTCTTCGCGCATTCGGATCGCATCGATCCCTGTCTCCCGGATCCATTCCAGCGCCGCGAAAAGACCGGCGACCCCCGGAAGATTGGGTGTTCCCGCCTCGAACTTGTCCGGCATCGCGTCGGGCTGGAGCTCCAGATGGGAAAAGCTGCCCGTGCCCCCCTCGACGAACCATTCAGTCCTCTCGGCAAACTCCGGTTTCCAGAGGATCCCGCCGATGCCCTGGGGGCCGAAGAGTCCCTTGTGACCGGTGAAGCAGAGTGCGGCGAGGCCGAGTTCCCGCGCATTCATATCAAGCAGCCCGGCGGTTTGGGCGCAATCGACGACCATCGGAACGCCCGTTTCGCGGCATATTCCGGAAAGCGACGCGATATCCTGAATCGTGCCGCAGACGTTGCTCGCGTGCGAGAAGATCGCGAGGTCGGGGCGGCGCGCCATCGCTTCGGCGAGCGTTCCCGGATGCAGAAAGCCCTCTTCGTCGCACGGCAGGATTTCAACCTTCACTCCTTTGCTTTCCAGCCTGCGGAGAGGCCGAAGCACCGCGTTGTGCTCCATGCCCGACGTGAAGACGGTCATGCCGGGCTTCAGATATCCCTTCAGGACGACGTTGATCGACTCGGTGACGTTCGCCGTGAAGCTGACATACCGGGGGTCCTCGTTCCACCCCCCAAATAATGAGACCAACTCTTCCCGGCAGGAGAAGACGAGATCCAGGCTTTTCAGATCCCGCTTCGAGGCGCTACCGCGAGCGACGTTCGCCCCCCCCGACGTCAGAAAGCCGTACATCGCCCCGGCCACACACTCCGGCTTCGGCCACGTGGTGGCCCCGTTGTTCATGTAGATGGACATAGCAATCTCCTTCAGGTTATATAAAATATGCTCTATTGTACATCTTCCCCGGAAAAAGGCAAAACGGCAAGGCGGATTTTTTCCTGTTTTTTCGGAAGCATTCCTCCTCAAAACGATTCTTCGGGAAAAGAATGCTATACTTTTATCGCATATTCGGCGAAGATTCTCTCCTTTCGGATAGGGGAGAGATGCCGGAAACGCTTCGCCGTGCGAGGGAGGCCGCTTATGCGCTGGAAACGACATCTGCCTATTCTCACCGTTCTGACGGTGGTGTTCTGGTACGGAGCGACACGCAACTACCTGCTCTTTCACTCGGTCGTCGAGTTCGCCAATATAACGATCTACCTCTTCGCGGCCTTCCTGGGCGTCTTCGCCTCGAAGATGACGCCGGACCCTTTCCTCTACGGCATCAGCGTCGTCTATTTCGCCCTGGCCCTCGTCACGGCTCTTCACACGCTCGCTTTCGAGGGGATGGGAGTCTTTCCCGGATGGACGGCGAACCACCCCACGCAGCTCTGGATGCTGATGCGTTTCATCCACGGGCTCGGCATTCCGCTGACCCTCCTCTTCTCGGCTCATCCCCGTTTTGTCCGTGCTTTCACCGCAGGCGCCGTCCTCACGACGTTCGGCGGCATCCTTCTGGTCGCAACAGGATACTTCCCCGACTGCTTTCTTCCCGGCGAAGGGCTGACCTTCTTCAAGGTGACCGGCGAGTACATCGTCGCGCTGCTGCTTGCAGGGTCCATCCTCTATTCGCTCAAGTTCCGCCGGGATGAGGCGAAGCTCTACGGCTACTCGTTCGAACTCTCCCTGGCCTGCTTCATCGCCAGCGGTATGGCATTCACCCTCTACACGGACGTCTACGGCTTCTTCAACATGCTCGGGCATATTCTCCACGGATACGGCGCGTACATCCTGCTGCTGGGCTTCGTCGTAAAGTCCGCGCAGACCCTCATGGACCGTCACTTTCACGATCTGAACGAGCAGATCCGGAGGATGAACCGCGAACTGGAAGACCGTGTGGCGCAGCGCACTCTTGAGCTGGAGACGGCCAACGCGCTGCTGGCGGAGGACATCGCCCGGCGGAAGGAGGCCGAAGACCGTCTCCGCAGGGCGAAAGAGGAGGCGGAGGAGGCCAACCGGGCCAAGAGCGTCTTCCTCGCCACGATGAGCCACGAGGTCCGCACGCCGCTGAACGGCATCCTCGGCATGGCAGCCCACCTCAAGGACGAGAGCCTGAAGCCGGAAGAGCGGGAGGAGTACCTGTCCATACTCGTCCACTCGGGAGAGTCGCTGCTGGACATCCTGAACAACATTCTCGACATCGCGCGCCTGGAGTCCGGGAAAGAGCACATCGAACGCTCTCCCTTCCGTCCGGCCGCGCTCGCAGGCGAGGTCATCGAACTTTTCAGGCACCGCGCGGCGGAGAAGGGAGTTGCCCTGACCTTCTCCGTGGACCGGAGCCTGCCGGACGTCCTGCTCGGCTACCCGATGCGCCTGAAGCAGGTGCTCTTCAACCTGGTCGGAAACGGGCTCAAGTTCACCGAAAGCGGAGAGGTGAGCCTCTGGCTCGGTTGCGCGCGCCGCTCCGGGGACGAGGTCCTTCTGGCGATCGCGGTAAGGGACACCGGCATCGGCATCACTCCCGAAGGGGTCGAGAGGTTATTCAAGCCCTTCAGCCAGGCCGACGACTCCATCTCCAGGCGCTACGGCGGGGCAGGCCTGGGTTTGGCGATTTCGAAACGCCTCGTGGAGTTCATGGGGGGCGCGCTTTCCGTCTCCTCCAAGGTCGACGAAGGGAGCGTCTTTTCTTTCACGATCCCGGCCGCAGCCGGCAAGGAGGAAGCCTCCTCGGATCCGTCCTCAGGCGGCGCCGGTGAACTGCCGCTTCACGGCCTCTCGGTTCTGATCGCCGAGGACAACGCCATCAACCGGAAGGTGCTGGAGAAGATGCTGGAGAAGGCGGGCATCTCGTTCGACTCTGCGAAGGACGGGATAGAAGCGGCGAAAAAGGGATCGGACGGAGGCTTCGACGCAATCCTGATGGATATCGAGATGCCCGGAATGGACGGCTACGAGGCCGCCCGGATCATACGCCGCCGTGAGAGGGAGAGCGGCCGTCACGTCCCGATAATCGCGCTCTCGGCCCACGTCTCCGAGGAGCACCGGCAGAAGGCCCTGGAGGCCGGAATGGACTCGTTCGTCACGAAGCCCGTCCGAAAGGCCGATCTGCTGCAAACCCTCGCCGAAGCGGCTGGGAGGGGGTAAGGGGAGAGTTCATGTTTCTTTAAGCATCCTTTAGGAGCTCACCGAATCCGTCCGGGAAAGAAACGGCTCTTTTTGCCTCACATCCGGCGCTCAGCGCCGCCGAAGAGCCAGCCGCTCGCCAGGGCGGTGAAGGGGGCGACCGTCACCAGGCCGAAGCTCCCCACCAGCGTGTGCAGAATCTCCGCCGAGACGTACTGCATGTTCAATATGTTCGCGAGCGGGATTCCCTGCGCAACGAAGACCAGCAGCAGGCTCGTGTAGCTCCCCGTGTACGCCAGCAGCAGCGTCGTCGTCATCGTTCCCACGACCGCACGGCCCACGGTGAACCCCGACATGATCAGCGCCCTCCTCGATATGTCCGGCCTCTTCTCCGCGATCTCCCGCATCGCGCTCGCAACGTCCATCGCCAGGTCCATCACCGCCCCCGACGAGGCGAGAAAGATGCCTCCGAGGAAGATGCGCGTCAGGTCGAGGTGCGCGAAGCCGCTGTAGAGCAGCGTCTCCGAGAAGGGCTTCACCGCTCCGTGGATTCGAAACTCCCCTCCGAAGTAGAGCGACAGGCCGCAGGTGAGCAATATCCCCAGCGTCGACCCGAGGAACGCCGCCAGCCCCTTCCGGTTCACTCCGCCCACGAGGAAGACGATGGCCGCGGTGAGCGCCAGGGCCGTACCGAGCGAGATGAGCACGGGGTCCATTCCGCTCAGGTAGCCGGGGAGCAGCACCTTCCAGATCATCAGGCCGGTGAAGAAGAAGGAGAGCAGCGCCCTCGCCCCG
>Ga0334890_1000658_pt1 | contig 58198 bp, 35 predicted proteins | sample GraSluR1_MG_3_FD_207220 | JGI IMG/M metagenome (GOLD analysis project Ga0334890, IMG submission 207220) | Sludge microbial communities from methane-producing bioreactor in Wageningen University, Netherlands - Granular Sludge_31_08-R1 | ecosystem: Engineered > Bioreactor > Anaerobic >... | reverse complement strand
CCTTCTCGAGGTCCGAAATCGCCGACCGCTGTCAGGCGACTGCTACCCGCCGATGGTCAAACACCTGACCGTTCCTTCGACCGGAGCCGATCCGAAAATCTTGGCTGTTAGGCGCTTGACAAGCGCAGGTAGGGGAACTCGTCGAGCACCAGGTCGAGCGGGCCTTCGCGCGACTCGAGGTAATCCAGGAGGGTCGGCCAGTCCTCGGGAGGACGAGCCGCCAGGAAGTGGTCTTCGAGGGCCTCTCCCAGGCTCCGGGCCAGGCCTCGCACGTGCAGAGCCGACGTCCCAAGGTCTCCGGTGAAGAAGACCCCTCCCCGGGGAGCCATGAAATGGCGTAGAAGCTCCGTCTTGCCGATCCTCCGCCGCCCATAGAGCACGAAGAGGACACTCCCCGAGGCAGGGATGGCCCGGTGCAAGGCCTCCAGTTCAACAGCCCGATCCAGGAAAGGCATACAAAAGTAATTTACTCTGGAGTAAACAGTTCCTTCCCGCCGCTCCCGATCTCCCTGTTCCCATGCTCCTGGCCGGAATTGGCGCCCACCTCGGTGCCGAGTCCGCGTCTTGAGGAATGGCGCCGGGGCGTCCTGTTCCCCTCCCAAGTTGACAGAGGTCCTTCGGGGAATCCCCGGTGAGCTACCAGGAGGGGTGAGCATGGACACACAGGCTCATGAGGCAACGCCCAATACCCCGCAACCACCCCGACCTTCCCAGGCTCCAAGCCCACAGGAATCCTCCCTGGGTCGCGCCAATTCAAGGTGGGTCCGGACTTCCGGCCGCGAGGTGTCCCGTGAAGAAGGCTGGTCTGCTGGTCCTGCTTTTCGCCCTGGTCCTCCTGGTCTTGACCGTGCACGCCCCGGCGCGAGGGGCCTCCCCCTGGCAGCAGCCTGGAACCCGCGCCGGCGAGGAGGTCACCGGGCCGGATGGAGCCCGGATGGTGTGGGTCCCCGCGGGTGAGTTCATGATGGGCTCGGCCGACGGCGCCCCCGACGAGAGGCCGATGCACCGGGTCCGCCTGAGCCGGGGATTCTGGCTGGGCAAGACCGAGGTGACGGTGGCCCGGTGGCGACGCTACTGTCAGCAGGCAAGGGTTCCGCTGACGGTGGAGATCTTCGTGCCCGAGGATCACCCGATGTCGGGAGTGAGTTGGTTCGACGTCCAGAAGTACTGCCGGTTCTATGGCCTGGCCCTGCCCACCGAAGCCCAATGGGAGTGGGCGGCCCGCGGGCCCGAGGGGCGCCGCTACCCCTGGGGGAACCGCTGGAACCCGACGCTGTGCTGCAACCAGGACAATCCGGGCCCCGAAGGGTACACCTGCCCGGTCGGCAGCTTCCCCGCCGGCGCAAGCTGGTGCGGCGCCCTGGACATGGCGGGAAACCTGGCGGAGTGGTGCGCCGACTGGTATAGCGAGTCCGGCTATGCGGGCACGCCCGAGGTGGATCCCCAGGGGGCGGCCCAGGGCACCGAACGGGTCTGGCGGGGCGGCTACTGCTGGGCCGATGCCAAGGAATGCACGACGACCCGGCGCTTTGGCAGTGAACCGGACAACGACGGCGGAGCCGGCTGTCTGCGAACCTGCTTCGTGCCATAGAGGGTTCCGCCCGGCCTCCGAGCTGAGCGTTCCTGACCCGAAGAATCCCCCCAGGGCAGCCGCCCGCGAAAAAGCCGGAGACTTGGACGGTTGGCCGAGGCGGCCGGGGTGCCCCGCAAACCAGCCCCCTCCTCTATGGAAGCCGGGAGACCCGAGCGCCTGGCCGAGGCGTTGACCACGGCCCTTCCCTGCCCACGCGCGGCACCCGGGTCCCTCTGGAGCGCCCGGACCAGATCGGATGGAGAGTGGATGAGGCGTTGGCCGCAGCTCTCCCCCGCCCGTCCCTGCTCAGCGTCCAGCCACCTGGATGGTGGCCAACGCGGGGATGATCTCTTCGGCGACCAGGTCGAAGGCCGCCGGGTCGTGCACGTCGGGCATGTTGAAGATCGCCTCGTCGATGCCCAGGTTGGCGAGCTCGTGCAGGTGCTCCAGGACCTGGGCCGGGGTCCTGGTCCGTTGCTTCCCGTCCCGGCTCAGGGCCAGGGTGTCCAGGGTGGTCTTGTGGATTTCGGCGGGGTCTCTGCCGGCCTTGTGGCAGTGCTCGGCAAGCACCTCCAGCTTGTGGCGCAGCACGTCCTTCCCGGCGTGGGCGAAGAGGTTGCAGCCCTGCGCGTATTCCGCCACCAGGCGCAGGGTCTTGCGCTCGCCCATGCCGCCGATCAGGATCGGTGGGTGGGGCCTGGACAGGGGCTGTGGGACGCACAGAGTCTCTTCGAGTAGATAGTGGCTCCCCCGCCAGGGGCCATTGTTCTCCGACCACATCTGCCGGGCGATCTGCAGGGTCTCCTCCAGGCGCTCGAAGCGCTCGGAGGTGCCGGGGAAGGGGATCCCCAGGCCGCGATGCTCGCGCTCGAACCAGGCGGCGCCGACGCCAAACCAGGCCCGCCCTCCCGAGAGCACGTCCAGGGTGGTGACCTTCTTGACCAGCAGCCCCGGAAGGCGATAGGTGACCCCGGTCACCATCGTGCCCAGGCGCATCCGCCGGGTGTGGGCCGCCACGAAGGCCAAGGTGGTATAGCCCTCCAGCATGTCCATCTCGGCGGGGCCGACGTAGGCGATCTGGAAGAGGTGGTCCATGACCCAGAAGCTGGAGAAGCCCACCTCCTCGGCGCGTCGGGCGATCCGGGCCAGGGTGGGGGCGAGCTGTTCGGGCCCGCCTGGCCAGGTGAAGTTGGGGACCTGCAGGCCAATCTGCATCGGGGCAACCTCCAATCCTGAAAGTAGGATTCGCCCTCCGTGCGCCGGACCATTCCGAAGTGGCAGGTCCCGGGGCAGACCAGCCCCCGCCAGGGGACAATGGGGCCGGCCGTGCGCTGTCCGGTCAGCCAGGCCGGCCATGGCCGCTCGCCCACGCCGGACGCACCCCCACGCCGGGACCTTCCCCCAGGGCCAATCCTTCAGGCCAGCGGGTCCTCCGGCCAGGGGTGGCGAGGGTAGCGGCGGGCCAGTTCGCGGCGGATCCGGGGCCAGTGGCGCTCCCAAAAGCCGGCGAGATCGCTGGTGATCTGCACTGGGCGCTGGTTGGGGGCCAGCAGGTGCACCACCAGGGGGAGCCTGCCTCCGGCGATCCGCGGGGTCTGGCGCATCCCGAAGAAGTCGGCCATCCGGGAGGCAACATAGGGTGGGGCGTCGGCCGGGTAGTGGACCGGAGCCCGCCTGCGCCCGGCCAGCGAGACGTGGGTCGGCGCCAGGGAGTCCAATCGCGCCTGGCGCTCGGGCCCCAGCGCCCGTCCCACCTCGGCGATCATCCAGGCGGCCGCGCGCTCGCGCACCTCGCGAAGGCTGGTGCAGGTCCGACACAGACCGGCCAGCAGTTCCCGGAACCCGAAGTCATTGGGGAGCTTGAATCCGGCCTCCGGCATGGCCCGGTCCAGGGCCTCCACCCGCGCCTTGAGGCTCTCCAGCACGCCCGAGCCCAGGTCTTCGGGATTCAAGGTCAGGGCCGAGCGCAGCAGAAGATCGCCAGCCTCGGCTCCCGGGGCGGCGACCTTTCTGGATTCGTGCAGGACCAGCTCTCCGTAGCGCAAGGTCTCGCGGGTCTCCACCCTCCCCTGGGACGGGTTCCACTGCAGCTCGGTCCGCTCTTCCACGAGCTCCGGGTAGTCCAGGAGCCAGGCGGGGTCCACGGGGCTGGCCAGTCGGACCAGTCGCCCCTTGCCGGGTGTCTCTTCGGCCTCCAGGGCCACCAGCCACTCGACGCCGTGGGCAGCCGACTCCTCGGCCAGGCGCGCCCCTCCCCCCAGGGCCAGCAGCAACTCCGCGCCCTGGCGAGCCCGGGCCACGCGGTCGGGAAAGGCGGAAAGGATCGCCTGCAGGAGGGGGTCGTCGCCGGACTGGGGAGGCTCGGGGCAGCCGGGCGGTGAGGTCGGGGGAAGGTCGCCGGGCATGGCAGGCTCGGCGCCGCGCGGGAGGCGACGGCAGGCCTCTTCGAGTTGCCGGGCTGCGCGCAGGACGCTGGCCACGGCGGGATTCGCCTTGTTCCGAAGCAGGCGCTGGCGCCAGAGGAGATCCGAGTCGCCGTGTCCTCGAGGCCCCTTCCCCCTGCCCTCCAGGGGAGCTCCCCGCAGCAGGTCCCTCTCGCTCAGGAGGGCCGCCAGCTCGCAGCCATCCCGCGTGCGCCCTCGGCGCCGACACTCCAGGAGGAGCCGCGCGGCCCGGGGGGCAGCGGGCAGGGCGGCCATCCCTCGCCCCAAGCCGGTCAGGCTGCCCTCGCGCAGGGCGCCCAACAACTCCAGCAGGTGGCGGGCCCGCTCCAGGGCCTCGGAGGGCGGCGCCTCCAACCAGGGGAGTGCCTCGGGTTCCTCCAGGCCCAGGGCGTGGAGGGTGAGCAGCAGCTCGGCCAGTTCCAGGCGCGCGATCTCGGGCACCTCGGCCTCGGGCCTGGAGAGGTAGTCGGCCTGGGAGTACAGGCGCAGGCACTGCCCCGGCCCGGTGCGACCCGCCCGACCGGCCCGTTGATCGGCCGAGGCGCGGCTGATCCGCTCGACCTGCAGGCTGGAAAGGCCCGACCAGGGATTCTGGCGGGGGATGCGGGCCAGACCGCTGTCCACCACGACCTCCACGCCGGGCACGGTGAGCGAGGACTCGGCCAGGTTCGTCGAGAGGATCAGCTTCCGCCCCCCTTCGGGACGGAGAGCCTCATCCTGGGCCTCGGGGGAGAGGTCGCCATGCAGGGGCATCCGGCGCACGCCATGACGCTCGGCGGCCTCGCGGCAGGCCTCGTGGGCCCGGCGGATCTCGGCGGCTCCGGGCAGGAAGACCAGCACGTGCCCCCGGGTTCGCGTCAAGGCTCCGGAGACCGCCTCCTGCACCCTTGTCTCCAGCGCTCGAGGGTCGTGGCGGGGTTCGAAGCGGATCTGCACGGGGTGGACCCGCCCCTCGGCTCGGACGAGAGGGGCTCCACCCAGTTGCGCCTGCAGCTTTTCTCCCCCCAGGGTGGCCGACATGATCAGCACGCGCAGCTCGGCTCGCCGGGCCTGAAGCCGTCGGGTCAGGGCCAGGGCCAGATCCCCGGGGAGGTGGCGCTCGTGGAACTCGTCCAGCAGGAGGAAGTCGACCCCGCGCAGGTGAGGGTCGTCGACGAAGCGCCGGATCAGGATGCCCTCGGTGGCATAGACCAGGCGGGTGGCCGGGCCGGTGCGGTCGTCGAAGCGGACCTGGTAGCCCACCGTGGCTCCCACCGGCTGGCCCCGACGAGCCGCCACGAAGCGGGCCGCCCAGCGAGCGGCCACGCGGCGAGGCTCCAGCACCAGGATTCGCGAGGCGGGGTGCGCCTCCAGCAGGGCCTCGGGAACCCGGGTGGTCTTGCCCGAGCCCGGAGGAGCCTCCAGCAGGACCAGGGGCTCGCGCTCCAGGGTGGACAGGAGTCGGGGAAGGATCGCCTCGACGGGCAGGACTTCACTCACGGCGACCGGTTTCCGCAGCGGGGCCGAGAGCCCTGCGCGTGCCGGCCCGGGCCCTGGCGGCGCCGAGTCCGCTCCCCCGCCGCCCCTACCGCGGCAGGCTCACGTTCCCGTCCTCGACCTGGCAGCGGCTCTGGGCGGCCAGGAGGTCCACGGCCTGGTCCAGGCGCTCGCGCAGTCGCTTGCCCAGGCGCGAGAATCCGAAGAGCTGGGCGGTGCCGCGCACCAGGTCCTCCTGGGCCAGGCCGCAGCACTGCTCGAGCAGGGCCTCGGCGGCGTTGGCCAGCTCTGCCAGGGGGATGCCCTCCAGGTCCCGGGCCTCCTCGCCTGGGGGGCTCAGGCGATAGCCTCGCCAGGAGGCCGGGTCCTGGTCGGGTCTCCACACGGTGTCCTCGACCACGCGGGCCATCTCCCGGCCCAGGCAGCGCTTCAGCCTGGACTCCAGCCGGGAGGTCACCTTCTGCAGGCCCCAGAGCGCCCCGACCCGGCGGGCCAGCTCCTTGAAGGGGATGGGGGCCTCCTTCTCCAGCACCTGGCGCACGCTGGCCTGGACGGCGGCGGTGGCGAGGGCCTCGTAGAAGGCCTCGGGCTGGCCGTGGCAGAGGTCGGTGCGCATCCGGGTATAGGAGCTGACGCCGGCGGGCAGGGCCGCCCCCCCTGGCGACAAGCATGGCCCGTCGGCAGACACGGACGGGCCCCCGGCAGGCGACGCCAAGCCACAGGCAAGCGAGCCCGGCGCCCCGGCAGACGAGGCTCCTCCAGGGGTCGCCACCGGCGCCCCCAGCGCCTGGTAGGCGCCTGTGGCCTGGGGCTCGTGGACCGCCTCGGGGACCACCGGCAGGGGCGCAGGAGGGGCACCCACGGAGGCGGCGATCGAGTCGCCCGCTGCAGGAGATCCCGGCGCTGGCCGCTGGGCGCGGGCCTGACGCAGAGCCTCCTCCAGTCGCTCGATCTCGCGAGCCGGATCGAACCACCAGTCGCTGGACCAGACCCGGTGCAGCCGCCAGCCCAGCCCCTTGAGCACGGCCTGGCGCAGCCGGTCCCGGTCGCGAGCCGCCCTGGAGGCCTGGTAGTTGGCCCCGTCGCACTCGACACCCAGCAGGTAGGAGCCGGGGCGCTCGGGGTCCAGGACGGCCAGGTCCACCCGGAAGCCGGAGCTGCCGACCTGTCTTCGGACGGACCAACCGCGCTCTTCCAGTTCGCGGGCCACGGTCTCTTCAAAGGGGGACTCGGCCTCGGCCGCCTTCTGCACGGCGCTGTTCTCCAACATGGCCTGGGGGCCGCGACGCGCGAAGTCCAGGAAGCGCTTGAAGTGGGCCACCCCCTTGGCCGAGGTCCGGGCCAGGTCGATCATGTCAGGCTGCAGGGTCGAGAAGACCACCAGTTGTTCCCGGGCCCGGGTGATGGCCACGTTCAGGCGGCGCTCTCCCCCATCGCGGTTCAGGGGCCCGAAGTTCATCGAGACCTTGCCGGCCTGGTCGGGGCCATAGGCCACCGAGAAGAGGATCACGTCGCGCTCGTCGCCCTGCACGTTCTCGAGGTTCTTCACGAAGACCGGCTCCTCGACGTTCCCGAAGAAGGGCTCGATCTCGGGATGCCGGGCGCGGGCCACCTCCAGCAGGTCCTCCACCAGGCTCTGCTGGGTCTGGTTGAAGGTGACCACGCCGATCGAGTGGTCCTGCCTCCGGGGATCCTGCAGACGGGCCACCACCTCGGCCACGACAGCCTCGGCCTCGGCGCGGTTGGTGCGTGAGCCTCCCCGCTCGAAGAACCCGCCGGGCACGTGGCGCCAGTGGACCCCCAGGTGCTCGACCTCGGCGTCGGCGCAGGGGAACGTGTTCAGGCGGCTGTCGTAGTAGTGATGGTTGGAGAAGGTGATCAGGGCCTCGTGGCGGCTGCGATAATGCCAGGTCAAGGGGTGACGCGGCATGGCCGTGGCCTCGCACTCGTCCAGGATGCTCTCGGCCTCTTCGATGTTGTCCTCGTCGGGGACGTCGTCCTCCGAGTCTCCGATGCAGAAGAAGCTGGTGGGCGGGAGCTGCTTGGAGTCGCCCACCACCACGACCTGGCTGCCGCGGGCGATGGCCCCGATGGCGTCCCAGACCGGGATCTGCGAGGCCTCATCGAAGACGATCAGGTCGTAGGGAGGCAGGCCCGGGTCCAGGTACTGGGCCACCGAGAGGGGGCTCATCAGCACGCAGGGCTTCAAGCGCGCCAGCAGGTTGGGAAGCCTCTCGAAGAGCTTCCGGCATGGCAGGTGCCTGCGCTTCTTGGTCAGCTCGCGGGTCAACAGGTGCATCTCCGAGCCGTTCACCGATGCGCCCACGTTGCGGTCCGGGACCCGCGCCGCCAAGCGGGCCACCACGGCCTGCTGCATCAGGCTCAGGGACTCGCGATCCAGCTCGCGGAAGCGCTCGACCTTGCGCTGGTGCTCCAGGCCCCGGAACTCGCGCAGGCGCTCGTCCTGGGAGACGACCCGGTTGAACCACTCCTCGTAGAAGGTGCGCAGGAAGGCCGCCATCAAGCCGGCAGGCTCGAGTCTTCCCTGCTCGAGCGCCTCCACCAGGCTGGAAAGCCCCAGGCTGCGAGCCTCGGCGCAGGCGGCCTGCCAGGCCGACCAGTCCCGCAGGGCGGCGATCCTTTGCGACCAGGTCTGCAGACGCTGCCCCATCCGCGACAGGAACCCGGCCTCCGGGGTCCAGGCGCGCGCCTCGTCGATCTGCAGGCGCCCGACCAGGCCCTCCCGGGCCACCCGCCAGGACTCCAATGCATGCAGGAAGGCCCGCAGATCCTTGCCGGCCGCGCGATCCGAATCCAGGCGCTCGTCCGCCTCTGCGGCCAAGCGGGCCAGGGCGGCCGTCACCGCCTGGGCCTGCGCCGGGAAGCGCTCTTCGGCCTGCAGCAGGTGCCGGCGGAAACCCTCGCTCCAGTCCAGCAGGCGCAGGATCTGCGCCGGGTCGGTCTCAGCTCCCCTCCAGGCCTGGCCCAGGAGGCTGCGGGACTCCGCGGCGACCTCCTCCAGCCAGCGATCCTCGGCCACGACCTCCAGGGCCGATTCCAGATCCCGGACCACCTCGGCCGGCTCCCCCAGGTTCCCGAGGGCCACCTTCCCCAGCAGCCCGCGGGGTTTCCACAGCTTGAAGAAGCCGAAGACCGCGTTGGTCTGGAGGCTCTGCCGGAAGCTGCGCAGGAGGTCCTCGAGGGGAAGTTCCAAGAGGCCCGCGCCATAGCGCCTGGAGAGGCCATGCCAGGTCTCCTGGCGCCGCCGCATGTGTTCGAGGATCTCCTCGACCCGAAGCCGCACCTGCTTCCAGCGCGGCCGGATCAAGAGCTCCAGGGGAGGCGAGGGGCTGGCCAGCAGGTCCCGGACCAGGGCCTCCAGCCAGTCCAGGTCGGACCGGCTCCAGGCCTCCTGGGGCAGCCCCAAGGCTGTTGCACACGCATCCGATGCGGACTGCAGTCGCCCCACCGCCTCCAGCGCGGGGGGGAACTCCTGGGCGACCTGCTTCTCGGCCAGGGGGGACCAGTCGGTCCAGCCGACGCCCCACCAGGGATGCTCCTGGGGAGTGCCGATCCGCTGCGAGGCGGTGGCCAGTCGGTCCGCGGCCGTCCTCATGGCGGCCAGGACCTCCCCTTCCAGGCGATCAGGCTCGGGCCCGGTCCAGCGCAGCAGGGGGGCCTGGCGCAGGCCGATCAGCTCGGAGGTGACCTGGTAGACCGACAGGCCTGGCGGACGCACGTCGTGGGCCGCCTGGACGTACCCGTCGAGCTGCGTGCGGAGTTCCTGAAGCTGGCGGGCCTTGATCTCCCAGTCCCGGGGAGGGGCCGCCCCGGTGAAGTCCAGGGCCTCCTGGAGCTGGCGAAAGATGTCGGCCTTGTTGGTCTTGTTGGAGTGCAGCTCCAGGCAGAACGGGGCCAGCCCGATGGCCCCCAGGCGCCGGAAGACGACCTCCAGGGCCGCCCGCTTCTCCGAGACGAAGAGGAGCGAGCGCCCGTGCGCCAGCGAGTGGGCGACGAGGTTGGTGATCGTCTGGGACTTGCCGGTTCCCGGCGGTCCCTGCAGCACGAAGCTGTTCCCCTTCTCGGCCGCGAAGACGGCGGCCAGTTGCGACGAGTCCGCATCCAGGGGGCAGAAGACCTCGCCCGGCGGGCGCTCGTCCACCTGTTGGGGGGTCATGAAGTCGACGGGGGGCAGCGGGTTGGCGCCGGATTCGACCAGATGGCGGACCGCCGCGTTCCCCATGAGCTGGTCCTGGCGAGCTGCCAGGTCCAACCACATCAGGAACTTGGCAAACGAGAAGTGGCCCAGGTGGGCCTCCTCCACCACCTGCCAGCGGGGCATCTCCAAGACCGCCCGTCGGAAGGTGTCGAAGATCAGGGGGATGTCCAGGCCCGACTCGTCCTGGGGGAGTTCGTCCAGGGTGGTGATCTGGACGCCGAAGTCCCGCTTCATCTTCTCCAGCAGGGTGGAGTTCAAGCGGGGCTCGTCCTCGGCCAATCGGATCCGGAAGGGCTCGGAGACCGCCCCGCGCACGATCTGCATCGGCAGCAGCAGGATGGGCGCCCGGCGCGCCGTGGTCGAAGAGGGCGACTCGAACCACTCCAGGAAGCCCAGGGCCAGATACAGGGTATTGGCCCCCGTCTCCTCGAGGTTGACGCGCGACTCGCGGAACATCTGGACCAGTCTCTTGGAGAGGTCGGCCGGGGTCAGGTCGGCATAGAGGCGGCTGGCCTTCATCTCCCGGGCCAGGAACTGGCCTTCCAGATCCTCGCCGGTCTGCTTCTGGTGCAGTTCCAGGTTGCGCGCCTCGCCTCGCCGATCCGGCCGCGGCAGGATCTGGAAGGCCACCTCGCCCGCCAGGCCGTCCTCCATGACGGCCAGGTCGGGGCAGAGCAACGGGACGCACTTCGCCCCGGGCCGATAGTTCAGCAGGCGGTTGCGCAGCGAGAGGTCCAGAAGCTTGCTGCGCCATCTTTCCAGGCGGCGCTCGGGGATCTCGCGGGTCCGGCTCGAGGCCTCGCGAGCGGAACTTCCCCGCAGCGCGACCGGCGCCAGCGGGGCGGCTGGAGCCGGTGCGGGCTCGGGCTCGGGCAGGACGAAGCCTCCTCCAGCCTTGAGCCGGATCGGCAGGGGTCGGATCCGGGCGTGCCGGGACGCCTTCACGTCCACGGCGTATTCGAAGGCCTGGACCTCGCCGAGGGCCTTGCGGGCCACCTCCTCGGCCTGTTCAAAGCTGACCCGCGGCCGGCTGGCCGCCGCCGAAGAGTCGAAGAAGGCCATCTCGCCCACCTCGGCCCGCTTGCGGAGCGAGAGGGGATCGTCCCCGATCGGTTGGGGCAGGCTGCGCTCCTCCAGCCAGACCCCGGGGAAGGCGTGCCCCTGGACCAGGACCAGCAGGGGGTGCAGCCCGGCCTGCTCCATGGCAGCGGCCATCAGGAGGGTCAGGTCCAGGCAGTTGCCCATCCGGGCCTCCAGGAGCTGGTCGGGGGTCCGGACCTTCTGGCCGCTCTTCTCGAAGCTGGCGGGCAGTCCGACGTAGGTGATGTCCAGGTCGGCTATCGCACTGAAGATCGCTGCCGCCTGCAGGCGCGCGCGGTTGGGGTCCCGGCCCTGGTAGCCTTCGAAGGCGGGGTTCCCCGTCCAGCGCTCCAGGTGCTGGCGGGCCTGGCGGAGCAGGGTCTCCACCGCGGGATGGTTGGGCATGACGAAGGCCGCCAGGGATTCGGGAAGCGAGCGCGTGCCGCCCCACTCGTTGTAGGCCAGCAGCTCCAGGGGGTGGGTCTCGCTCAGCAGGACCTCCCCCTGCGAGGAGACCTCCAAGCACAGCCGACCGACCTCGCGCTCGACGAGATTGGCCAGGCGCTGGGGCGGAAGGGAGAGGTCCGGGATCCCGACGTCCCAGGTCGCCTCGCCCTCCAGGCGGGCCAGGCGGCGCTCCCAGCGTGCGCAGAGATCCGGCTCGGCCCACACCGCCAGGGTCAGATCCTCCAGGGGTTCCGGGTCCGGATTCTCCAGGCGCAGTTCGTGCACCACCGGCACGGCGTTCTGCTGCAGGGCGAGGTTCACCCGGGGGTCCCAGGTCAGATGCCGCACGATGCGCCGCGTCGCAGAAGCGCCTATCCGATCGCCCATGGTCTCCCTTCCATTCCACCCCCAGGATGCCCCCCAGGCCCGTCAGGCAGCGCGCCCCCACGTCCCAAGAGACCGAAGACCCGGAATCACGCGGAGATTCGACGCAGGCTGACCCGAGCTCCCTGGCCTCCGGCGCGATCCGGGCCTAGTTCGTGGAGGCCTTCCTCTTCGAGTCTAGCCGGACCTCCTGACAGCAGGTGTCACCGGGGCAGATGCCGGCCAGCACCCTTGGTGCCGTGCAGGTATAGAGCCAGCTCGTGGTGCAGGGTGGCCAGGTCCGTCCGCTCCGCGTAGGGGACTTCGGCCTGGTCCAGGATGTTCTCGGGATCCATGGCTTCGCGGGTGAAGTTCCGGCGGATCCAGGCTTCCTGGGCGGGCAGGAACGCGGGGCTGCCGGCCACCAGGACCGGGTGGAGGATCCGCAGCGCGGCCGCGGCGTTGGCCCGCCCGAAGTAGTTCCCCATGCCCTGCTCATAGAGCAGGAGGATGGAGGTGACGGCGTCGTCCAGCGACAGGAAGATCTGCAACTTCAGCCGATCACTGGCCTGGCCCGGGTCCGCATCCCCGGCTGCCTCGGTGAGGACCCGGACCAGCAGCTCCAGTCGGGTCTGGGGGGTCCCAGGCAAGGGGTCCCGAGTCAGACGGTCGATGGCTTCGTCCAGTTGCTGGGTCAGGACCAGGTCGCTCAGCAGGTTGGCCGTCACCTCGTCCAGCGAGACACCGCGGGAATAGCTCAGCATCTCGCTCAGGAAGCGCTGCCGCTGGAACGGGCTCAAGCCGACCGGAGCAGGCTGTCGACACAGGGCCATCAGGGTCAGGATGAAGCGCTGATTCTCCCAGTCCAGGTCGTGCGCGGCCTCCAAGAGCGCCGCCAGCTCCTCTTGCGCGGTCGTCGGCGAAGGCCTGGGACGAGGGCCGGGCAGAACCGGCGATCCAGGCGGGCGGATGGTTTCGGTGGATTCCTGGCCTGCAGACCATCGCACGGGGAGTTCCACGACACCGGACTGGACCAGGAAGACGAGGACGAAGAAAAGGCACGCCAGCAGAAGGAGCACGCGTCGCCGACCGGGACGAGCGGTGGACTTGACGTGGGAATCGGGAGACAGGCCTGACATGCTGGATACACCCCGATGTGCGGCCGCCGTCGTCCGGATCCGGACGAGTCCGGCGTGGAAGTTCACACAGTCCCCAAGCCCCGCCCGATCCTTCTAGGAGGGGCTGCGCCCTTCCTGTCCGCCGGAGGGTTCGGATTCCTGGGATTCCCGACGGGTGCGCCGGCGGATCCTGTCCAGGAGCCGGCGCAGCCCCTGGGAGGGCGCCGACGGCTCCTCAAGAGCCGGGTCTGGTGAGACCTCGGACTCGGCCTGGGGCGAGGGCTCTGGGAGAGGGTCGGGAGGAGGCGGAGGGTTCGCACGCTGGGGTCGAGGCGTCGGTGCGGGACGGAGTCGACGCAGGTGCACCGAGCCCCGCTCGACGGGCGGGAGATCCTCCAGCCGGTCCAGCGAGAAGTAGCGCAGGAAGTCCGAGGTGGTCCCGAACTGGATCGGCCGCCCGGGAAGCTCGGCCCGCCCCACCTCACGGATCAGTCGCAGGTCCTCCAACTGATGCAGGGTGCGATCGCTGCGGACACCCCGATAGGCGTCCACCTCGGCCCGGGTGACCGGCTGGCGGTAGGCCACCACGGCCAAGGTCTCCAACTGGGCCCGCGAGAGCTGCTTGCGGCTTTGAACCTTCAGGAAGCGTTCCACCCAGGGGCCGGTCTCGGCGGCGGTGACTAGCAGCCAGGCCCCGGCGACCCTCTGCAGTTCAAGACCCCGACCGGAGAGTTCCCGGCCCAGGCGATCCAGGTCGTGATTCAGGATCTGGAGGGGCCAGCCACAGGCCTCCTGCAGGTCTGCGGTCCGAACCGGGACCGCCGAGGCGAAGAGCAGGGCCTCCAGGATCGCCACCCGTCGGCCGGGAGGAGGGGGTTCCGAGCCGTCGAGTCCCTCCGGAAGGGGTCCGGCACCCTCCGGTTCCGGGCCAGCAGCCGGCGAGGCGGCTTCCTCGGGTTCGGCCACAGCCTCGAACGCGGAATCCAAGGCCCCGGCCTGCAAGGCCTCCTCCCAGTCCCCCACTGCCAACGTCTCGTCCGGCAGGGGCAGCGAAAGGCCTTGAGCCAGCTCCTCGGCGGCCAGGTCTGCAGGATTCGGTCTTCCGTTCCCGCCGTTCATGCGTCCTCCCGGCGCGTCACTTCGATGTCGCCCACGGTGGTCTGCTGACGCAGGGTCACCTTGCGCCGCCGAGCCAGTTCCAACAGGGCCAGGAAGGTCACCACCACCAGCGAGCGGGTGGGCCGGGCCCCCAGGAGGTCCCGGAAGCGGGTCAAGGGTTGCCGGATGAAGAGGTTCCAGAGCTCGCGAATCCGCTCGGGGACCGAGAGGGTCACCTTCTCGACGGCGACCGGATCGCGAGGAGCCCGCGGCGAGGCCTCCAGTCGGCGCATGGCCGCCGCCAGGGCCTCGGCCGAGACCTCCAGTTCAGGCTCATCGGGGAAGGGCAGGCCGCTGGGTCGAGGGTAGCGGGCGAAGCTGGCCGCCTCCCGGGAGGCCAGCCAGCCGGCGGCCTCCTTGACCAGGGCGTAGGCGGCCAGCCGGTCCACCAGGGGATCGCTCTCGCGCGGGGCCGCGTCGCTGTCCTCCTCGCCGAAATCCAGGTCGAGCTGCTCGTCACCGCCGGGGTCCTCGGGCAGAAGCAACCTGGACTTCAACTCCAGCAACTGGGCGAAGACCACCAGGTAGGAGCTCTCGATCTCCACGTCCAGCCGATGCATGGTCTCGAGGTAGGAGAAGTACTGCTGAGCCACCGCGGCCAGGGCGATCTCGGTGAGGTCCAGCCGCGAATCCCGGACCAGATGCAGCAGCAGGTCCAGGGGGCCCTCAAACTGGTCGAGGTGGACCTGCCAGGCCGAAGCGGGTGCCCGAAGCGGCTTCACCGCAGGGGCATCCGTCCCGCCAGCATCTCCATCAAGAAGGCGTAGGGCGGCCCCAGGATGTAGGAGCCGAAGAAGAAGATGACGCCCATCAGGCAAAGCAGGGGAATCATGCCGGCCCGGGTCTCGAAGCGCTTCATGTCCCAGGCGAACGAGCGCGGCATGAAGGCCTGCAGGATCTTCCAACCATCCAGCGGTGGAAAGGGGATCAGGTTGAAGATGAACAGGGCGATGTTGACGGCGGTCAGGATGGTCAGGGCGTCCTCAGCCACCGGCAGGGCCCGGAGCAGGCCCAGCTTCACCGGTACCCCGGCCAGGATGGCCAGGACCAGATTCGAGCCCGGTCCGGCAAAGGCGATCAGGGCCCCGTCCCGGATGGGGTCGCGCAAGGCGTCCGAGTTGAACTGGACGGGCTTGCCCCAGCCCACCACGACGCGCCCGCCCGTGGTCGCCAGGCTGAAGAAGAGCACCACCGCGCCGACCAGGTCCAGGTGCAGCAGGGGATTGAGGGTCAGGCGCCCCTCGTACTTGGGGGTGGGATCCCCCAGCCAGTAGGCCATGCGTCCGTGGGCATACTCGTGCACCGAGAAGGCCACCAGGATGGACAGGAAGAGCAACAGGAACCAGACGAGGGTGGTGAGCATGGGGACGCGGGCTTCCACACCGGATTCCAGGAGTCCTCCGCCGCGCGGGTCGGGCCCGTGGCCCAGAGCCTGCCTCGTGCGGAGGGATAACGCAGCCGGCCGGCCAGCCTCAAGCCAGGGAGGTGGGCAGCGGCCAGCGGGCCCGCACCGCCTCGCGGGCCGCCCCAGGGGTCATGATCCGTCCGTCCAGCCTCTCGTCGCGCAACCAGTCCAGGATCTCACGGTAGAGGGGCCCCGGCGGATACCCCATGCCACGCAGGTCCTCGCCCGAGAGCGGCGCTTCGACGAAGCGCAGGGACCGGAGGAAGCGCCCGACGTTGCCGCGGACACGCTCGGAACGAGAGCGCGCCGCCAGGTACAGACAGGCCTCCAGGGGCATCCCGGCCAGCGCCCGCCAGATCTCGCTGTCGGAAGCCCTGGAACGGGCCAGGTCGCGGAGCCGGCGACTGGATCGGGTCCGGTCCAACAGAAGCCTCTTGCAGTCCGAAGTCCGAAAACGATAGCGCCGCACCACATGCTCGGCATCCTCGAGCTCCAGGCGACCCAACAGGGCGTTGAGGTAGACCAGCCAGGGGCGGATGGCCCCGCTTCGGACCAATCCGCCGAACTCCGAGAGCAACTCCTCGATCTCCTCCAGGATCCGACGGTCCCGGCCGTCCAGTTGCAGACCCGGGTGCAGCAAACGGAGGACCTTCAGGCGGTCCATCCGCAGGATGGCCGGGATCGGGCGGGACTCGGAGAGGATCAGCATCAACTCGTCCCGGACCCGCTCCGGGCTGACCAGGGACAAGACCTCCAGCCCCACCGCACCGCGCAGGAGGTGCTCGGTGTTGGGCTCCATGCGGAAGCCGAAGCGCTGCTCGAAACGGATGGCCCGGAAGATGCGGGTGGGATCGTCGATGAACGACAGGTTGTGCAGGACCCGGATGACGCCCGACTGCAGGTCCCGCTGCGCGCCGAAGAAGTCCACCAGCCGACCGAAGTGGTCCGGGTGCAATCGCAAGGCCATGGCGTTGACACTGAAGTCCCGCCGATAGAGGTCCTGCTTGAGGGTGCTGCCCCGCACCACCGGCAGGGCCGCCGGACGGGTGTACATCTCGGTTCGCGCCGTGGCCACGTCCAGTTTGCGCCCGTCCGGGAGGGTCACCACCGCGGTGCCGAACTTCTCGTGCGCGCTGCAGCGCCCGTCCAGGACGCGGGCCAGGTGTTCGGCATACTCGATCGCGTTGCCCTCCACCACCAGGTCCACGTCCAGGTTGGGGACCTCCAGCAGCAGGTCGCGCACGAAACCACCCACGGCGTAGACCCCGAACCCCACCTCTTCACCGATCTGGCCGCAGCGCCGCAGCAACGACAGCAACCTGGGCTCCAAGCGCAGCAACTGCGGAGGCGTGGGGTCGGGGCGAACCGCAGGCATGACCACGAAACCGTGCAGTGCCCGAAGGATGTCGGTCCGGCTGACGATGCCGACCAGGCGCGGGCCGTCGGTCACCGGAACCCGGCCGATGTCGTTCTCGACCAGGACGCGCTGGATCTCCGGCAGGGGGTCGTCCAGCCCGACCCGGACCACGTCCCGGATCATGTAGGCCTGGACGGGCGCGTGGCCCAGTCCGTGATACAGGGCCTTGTCCACGTCGCTGCGGGCGATCATCCCGACCAGTTCCCCCCCTTCGCGGACGCACACGGCCGAGTGACCGATCCGCTGGAGGAACTCCCCCGCTTCCTGCACGGTCACCCGCCCATCCGCGTCCAGGCACTCCACGGGGCTGCTCATCAGATCCCGAGCGACCAGCCGGCGGGGAAGCCGGGCCTCCACGATCCACAAGAGCTCGTCCAGCACCTCCCATGGGTCCCGGTCGCGCAGGCTGGCGGAGGCCGCGGTGGGGTGTCCTCCCCCGCCGAGTTCTCCCATGATCCGCCCGACATCCGCGGTATGGGGCGCGCTGCGCCCGACCACGTAGGTGCGCTGCCCCATCCGGACGGCGGCGAAGAGCACGTCGGGCCGCTCCAGGTCCATCAGGCGGTGGCTCAGGACGGCCAGCTCCTCGACGTATTCGGGAGTCTCGGCTCCCACCAGCAGGATCTGGAAACCGTGCACAGGCACCATGCGGGCGTTGCTGAGCAGGTCGGCCATCAAGGCCCGTTGCTCGGGACTCAGCGAGTGCTGGACGAAATGAGGCAGAAGGGCCAGGTTGCCCCCCTGCTCCAACAACCAGGCCACCATCCGGACATCCTCCGGAGTGGTGCCGGGGAAGGTCAGGCTGCCCGTCTCCTCATACAGCCCCAGCAGGTACAGGGTCGCCTCCAAAGGTTCGACCGGAAGGGCCTGCTCGCGCAGCTTCCTCAACAAGACCGTGACCGAGGCACCCAGACGCTCGATCTCCTCCAGGTCCCCAGCGATGGCTTCTGGAGTCGGTGGATGGTGGTCGTAGATGTGGACCTGGACGTCGGGTTGGCTGACGGCGTAGCGGAAGGGCCCCAGGCGAGACGGCTCGCGGGTATCCACCAGGACCACCAGCTCCAGGGGTTCCCCCTGATACTCCGAGGCCAGGTGCACCGGGAAATGCTGCCGATGCAGGGTCACGAATTCCCGGACGTTGGGTTCGGGAGACCCGGTGAAGAACATCCGGGCTTCGGGGTACAGGCGCCGGGCGGCCACCATCGAGGCCAGCGCGTCGAAATCCGCGCCGGCATGGGAGAGGATGACTTTCAACAAGGCCGTGGACTCATCGGCGCTGGATTCGACGACCATCCGGCCGGGGCCCTCCTTCCCAGGTGGGGGCCGGCAGATGGCCTGGAACTTTGTCGCAGGCGGAGGGTTCATGGCCCAGGGAGAGTGCGCTCTTCCCTCGAAAGCGCCGCCGCAGGTCGCTGGAACCTGAATCCGCCGCCTACCGTGGCATTCGGCCGTCGATCCGGGCCCGTCTGCGTCGTCAGGCGTACCTCTGTGGTGCTCACGTAGTTGCCAACTACGCTCCGCTCCTCGATGCACGCCTTCCTTGCATCCAGACCCGCCTCGGCGCCCTCGGTTCTCACGCCAGACGGCGGATTCAGGTGGAAACGGCCAGGAACGCTCCGACGGAGCGAGAAGTTGTCAGTGCTTGATTTGCAGCGAGAGGAAGTAACCATCATGCCGGGCGAAGGCCAACGTCGCGACCATGCTCAGAACATCCGCCTGATGGTGGTCGACGACCACCTCCTCTTCCGCGAAGGCATCCACAGCCTGCTGCGCAAGCACAGCGACATCGAGGTGGTGGCCGAGGCCTCCGGGGGGCGTCAGGCCGTTGAGCTGGCCAGCGACGCGGTCCCCGACGTGATCCTCCTGGACCTCAACATGCCCGGGATGGACGGCATCGAGGTGTGCCGGCGGCTGCGGACCTGCTGCGCCAGCGCCCGGATCATCATCCTGACGATCTCGCGCGACCTGTCCTCGATCGTCGAGGCCGTCCGGGCGGGCGCCAGCGGCTACCTGACCAAGGACACCGGCTCCAGCGAACTGGTGGACACCGTCCGGCGGGTGTACCACGAGGGCAACCTGCTGGAACCGGTCCTGGCGGACCGCCTGCTGGCCGAATTCTCGAACCTGAGCAGCATGACCGAGAAGGAAGGTTTCGAGGCCGGCCTCTTCGCCACCCTGAGCCCACGCGAGACCGAGATCCTCAAACTGGTGGCGGGGGGCAAGGCCAACAAGGTGATCGCGGCCGAGCTGAACATCTCCGAGCACACGGTGCGCAACCACATCTCGAACATCTTCCAGAAGCTGCAGGTGAATGACCGCACCGAAGCGGCCGTCCTGGCAGTCAAGCGCGGGCTGATCTGAGGCCTGGGCCTCGGGGGCCAGACCGCAGGCCCCAGGCCGGTCGCCTCAATCGAGGATGAAGCAGGGGACGACCCCGCCCCCCGCCGTCACGTTGCACAGCGACGAGGAAGCCAGGCGGGTCATCATGCCCTCGGCGCGTCCGGCGAAGACGAAGGGGTCCATGTCCACGGTGTACTCCTGTCGGGTCATCTGTCGGCCATCCCAGATGGGATAGGACTCGCGGACGATCCCGACGCGCTGCTGGACCAGGAGGTCGCCGCGAACGGCCTGTTGGATGTCCGCATCCCATTCCTGGTCGGTGCGCTCCCAGCCGACCCGGATCCCCTCCCCCCCATACAGGTCGTTCGGCTTGAGGACCATGTCCTCGCGGTGCCGACGGACGAAATCCAGAAGCCCGATCGGCTCGTCCTGCGGACCGGTGGTGCGGCAGTCCTGAAGCCGACGCGTCCAGGGAACATGAGCCTGGACGGCATGCTGCTGGGAGGTGGAGAAGAGATGCCGGTACCCGGGATCGGTCAGCAGGGCGAAGATGGCCTTCTTGTGCAGCAACTTGGACCGGAACGAGTTGACCAGACAGACGCGTCGATCCCGGTAGGCCTGGAAGACCGGCCGACATTCCTGATCCCGCTCCAGGTACTCGTTGGTCAGGAGGCGTCGATACACCAGGTGGATGGGCTGGCCTTCATGTCTCAGGAAACCGCCCCGATATTCCAGCTTGCGCGGATCCGCGACCAGGGTCCGAACCCCCCGGCTCTGGAAGAAGCGCTGCAGGATCCCGAACTCGTGGCGGGTCGGCAGCCCATCGTAGTCGATCACCGCCAACACCGGCTCGTCCTGCCCTCCCCACAGGCGATAGGATTCCAGGAGGGCCTGCAGCAGCCGCTCCGAGCAGAAGGGGGCGCGCACGGAATGGTCCTTCAGAAAGCGGCGCATCACGCGGGAGTCCAAGAAGGTCTTCAGCATGATGTCCCCATACCCGATTCCGGCAGGGCATTCGGCGTTGTATTCCACGAAGCGGCAGGTTCCGCCTGAGAGGAAGCTGTCCAGGCGCGACGAGACGGATATCTCGGAATATCCGGGATCGATCGCCAGAAGCCGGTGCTCCCCCTCGGTCAGGCCCAGGAAGGCCTGGAGTTCCGGCGAGGCCAGGATGGTGGGGACCAGGGCCAGCATGGCCCCCACCACTCCTGCGACGGCCCGGTCCAGCAGGTCGAACTGCTCGCGGGTGATGAAGCAGGGGCGGAGGAACGGGCAGACCAGGCGCTCGCCAAAGAGGACGCAGCGCTCGCGAAGCTCCTGTTGAAGCTCCTCGGCGAAGAGTCGGATATCGGTCCGATCCAGCAGGGCCTCGTAGCGCAAGACCGCGTCCTGGCGACGCGCTTCACTGGCAGCCGCCTTGAGGGCCAGCTCCTCCAAGTCCATCGACACGACGTCCTCCTCGTCCGCCCCGTCCGGTTCGCCAGGGTGCCGTGGGTTCCTATGCTGCGCCCGGGTGTGGAGAGAACGCAGGTCCATTCGACTGAAGATCGAAGAGGAGACAAAATTCAAGTGGAGCAGGGGCGCCTCGGCCCTCCCGACGGGCCAGCAGCGCCTGGAACTCCTCAGGCTTGGAGAACGGCATGACAGATCTCTTCCACCTCATCTCGGCACTGGTCGACAAGTCCATCCTGACCAGCGCAGACATGAATGAGCTGATGGGATCCTCCTACCACCCTCGCTACTCGGATCTCCTGGACGTCCTGGTCGAGAAGGGGGTCCTGGAAGCTGCAGACCGCGAGGAGCTCAAGAAGCGCGACCACCTGGTCCTGACCGATCACCTGCGTCTCAAGGGCGTTCTGGACTGACGGCGTCGCCGCATCTCGAAGCCAGGAAGGCTTCCTCCGGGTCCGGTCGCCAGTCCGGAGCCAGCTTGCTGTTGAGCACGTGGTCGCGCCAACGCCCCCCGATCAGCAGATAGTCGCGGGCCAGTCCCTCCGGCTGGAAGCCCAGGCGCCTCAGGACCGCGGCGCTGCGCTCGTTTTCGGGCAGGTGGGCGGCCATGACCCGGTGCAGGCGCATCTCTCGGAAGACGAACTCCAAGGCGGCACCCAGGGCCTCGGTCATCAGGCCCTGGCCCACATGCCGGGCCGCCAGGGCGTACCCCAGGTGGCAGGCCTGGAATGACCCGCGGATCACGTTGGTGAAGTTGGCCACCCCCGCGACCTCCCCGGGGGACTGGCGGGGGAAGAGGAAGAGGCGCAGGGACCGATCCTGGAAGGACTCACGCACATCCTGGGCCAGCCGCATCCGCCAGTAGTCCTCGGTGAACCAGGCCGCATGGCGCACCGGCTCCCACGGAGCCAGGAATTCCCGATTCTCCCGGACATAACGGGTGACCGAGGCGACATCGGCCATCCGGCCATGCCGGACGATCAGGCGCCTGGTCTCCAGACGGACCACGCTCAGGCTTCGCCGGGGTCGGTGAGGCGACCGGCCACGAGATCCTCCATCGGATAGCCGATCTTGCGCAGCGAGTCGATCACCGCCTGACGGTCGGAGATCAGGTTGACCCAGCGACCCGCCAGGACGTCGGCGGTCGCCTCGTCCTCGACCGCCAGCATCGTCAGTTCGGCCAGTGCATCCAGGACCTCTTCCCGGCGCGAGGCCAGAACCTCACGCGAGAGCTCCACCGTGCACTCGCGAACCCCCCGCATGCGCTCTTCCATGACGGGGACGCGACGCAGAAGATCCAGCGCCTCGTCCGGGCGACTCCGCACCAGGGCGCGCGCCAGCAGGACCCGGCCCTGGAGGCGCAGCTCGTGATCGGCCAGTCCAGCCAGGGCGCCTCGAGCCTCCTCGAAGCGGTCCAGGGAGAGCCAGGCCTGGCCCAAGGCCAGAAGCCCCTCGTCCTGAGCTCGTGGGGAGAGGCCCTTGAGGCCCTTGCGGGCGCGCCGCAGAAGCTCCATCAGGGCGTCCGCCAACTGACCGTTGCGCACCAGGCCCGCTGCCTGCCGCAAGGCCAGGGCTGCGGCCAGCTCCTGCGCCGGAAGACGCTCGAGCTCGGCCAGGGCCTCGCCGATCAGCCCCTGGGCACCGGCCTCGTCGGCGGCCACGCGGCGGGCGGTCGCCACCGCCAGGAAAGCCTCGCAGCGGAGCCGGGGAACCTCCTCCTGGCGCGCCGCCTCCTCAGCTTCCCGGGTCACCTGGGCCGCCCGGGCCACGTCCCCCCAGGACGACTCCTGGATGGCCAGGGCTGACAGGGTGACCGACTGGGCAACCCCGGGTTCCAGCGCCCGGGCTGCCCCCAAAGCCTGGTCCTGAAGCTTGCGGGCCCAGGATTCCTCACCCAGACGTGCCAGTCCTTGAGCCAGCGCGCACAGGAGGTTGGCCCGCAGGCGCAGGTCGGGAAGCTCGCGGGCCGCGTTGGCCGAGGTCTGGAAGAGTTCCAGGGAACGCTCGCGGGTCACCCCGGCGGCGACGCCCATGGCCAGGGCCGAGCGGGTCTCGGAATCGATCCGGGTCTCGGCCGGAGACTCCCAGGACTCCAAGGCGTGGAAGGCCAGATCGCGAGCCCGGGAGCCCTGTCCGGCTGCTGCTGCGCACCCGGCCAGGACCGACAGGACGCGCGCGCGCTCTTCCAGGTCCGGAATCTGGAAGGCCAGGGCCGCCGCCATGCTGAGCGTCTGCTGCCCTGCTCGAAGATCCCTCGACTCGTGGCGGGCCAGGGCCAGCCAACCCAGGGCACGGGCCCTCAGACCCGATTCTTCCAAGGTTTCGGCCACCGCCCCCAGGCGCTCCAGGACTTCTCGCCAGCCGGATTCGCCGGGCTGCCCCGACAGAGCCCGCAGGACGCCCACCAGCGTGCGCTGGCGCTCCTCCGGGGCGCGGATCTGGACGACGACTCCGGCCAGCTCCTCCAGGGCCGATGCGACCCAATCCTCCGAACTGCGCTGAATCGCTTCCCGGGCCAGGTAGACCAAGGCGGCGCCGCGCTGGATCTCCCAGCGGAAGCGACTGGCCACCTCCAGGGCGGCGCGGAAGGCCGTCAGAGGTTCGGCCGAGCCGCGGAACCGGCTCAGGGCCTCCTCCAAACCCTCCGGTTCTTCGGGCGGTTCAGGAGAGAGGGCGGCCGCCTTCTTCCGGCGCACGCCCAGGACCGCCAGTTCCCGGGCCAGCCCGGCCAGCGCGTGGTCGCGCTCCTCGTCCTCTTCGATCCGACGGGCCAGCTCCGTGGACCTCTCCAGGATCTGGATGCGAGCCTCGCGGGGCAGGCGCTCGGAGCGGGCCAGACGCAGACCGTAGGAGGCCGAGCGCCCGGGCGATCGACCGTTGCCCAGGATGGGCAGGACCGCCTCGGCTCCCAGCAGTCGGGCCAGTTCGGTCAGCATCGCGACGAAGAGGGTCCCGGCCTCGTCGGCCAGGTCGAAAAGGACCACCCCGCCGGCTTCGGCCAGCAACTCGCGGGCCTGCTGCGGGTTGCCCTCCTCCGCGGCCTGCCAGGCCAGCAGAAGGAAGGCCTGCAGGCGGGACGCCTCACGATGCAGCAGACGCGCCCGCTCGCGCGCCAGCTCGAAGTTCCCGCGGTCGGCGTGTTCATGCAGCCCATGCGCCGCCTCCCGGGCACGCAGCCGAGGCAGGCGCAAGGCATAGCTGACGATCCGGGGCAGGTCCCGCTCTTCCAAGGCCGCCCGCAGACAGCGGCGGAGGTCCTCCAGGACGGCATGCAGCGAGCCGGTCCGCGCCAGCTTGGCCTTGACGTAGGGGCCCTCGCCCAGCCAGTGCAGCACCGAGAAGTCCCGGCGTCGGGAGGTGCGAGCGAAGCGGTCGCAGTGATGGCCCAGGTAGAACCAGCCGTAACGGTCGTCCATCTCCTCCCATGAGGGGTAGGCCTCACGGAAGAAGCTGATCACCTGCTCGTGCACCTGGACCAGGTCCCGGCGGAAGCGACGGGACAGGAAGTCGTCCATGCGGGCATGGAAGAGGCGATAGCCCGAATCGCAGTGATGCAGGAGGGGACGCAGCCACCCCAGGACCCGGCGGACCCGGGTCGCCGAAATGCCCAGGAAGTCCACCAGGCTGGTGGCTGGAAGCGGCTCGCCCGCCTCACACAGCGCGCAGGCCACGCGCACGATCTCGTCGTGAAGATCCGTCGGCGCGTGGTCCAGGATCTCGTCCCACAGAGCCGCAAGCGCCGACTCCAGCGAAGGCGGAGTCAGGGCCAGGTCGTGGGCAGCCAGGAGCTTCTGTTGCAAGGCCAGCACCAGGTGCCGCGCCACCAGGAAGTTTCCACCCGAATGCCGGACGACGGCCTCGACGGTCTCGGGCGCCTCACAACCGGGCTGGGTGCCGACCCAATCCTTGAGCTCGGCCAGGTTCTCGGGGCAGGCCGGGTCCCAGCGGAAGAGCCGGGCACCTCCGGCGCACAGGGCCTCCAGATGGGCTCCCGGGCGGGTGGCGATGACCACCGTGACACCCGTCAGGGTCCGATCGAGTCCAGCAAACCCGGACGAGTCGACCAGCTCCGGAGCGCGCTCCAGGGAATCGATCAGGACCAGCCGCTGGCCGCCATCCCAGGGCGGCAGGTGGTCGGAGGCCCAACGGGCGGCCTCGTGGGCCGGCTCGGGCACGCGACTGCCCCCCAGGTCCAGTTGCCCCAGCAACGCGGCCCAGAAACCGTGAGGGCGATGGGTGCCCAGAGGCCTGCGGATCTCGACGATGGGAGAGCCCGGGTAGGACTGGGCCAGACCTCGCAGAAAGGCCGTCTTGCCGATACCAGGCTCCCCCACCAGGACCCAGGTGGTGACGCCTTCATCCAACGCCTCCTGCAGTCTGGACTGCAACCAATCTCGGGTCGGCTGGCAGGATTCCGGCGGACGGCGCGGGCTCTTCGAGGAAGGCATCAAGGCTCCATGGAATCGGCCCGGAGGGCTCGAGATGTGCCTTCACGATTCGGGAAGGGGTACCCGAGTCCTCCAGAGCTCCAAACGGAGCCTACCTCCCGACGGCGGCCTTGATGGCGTTGTCGGTGGCGCGGAAATTGGCGTCCGCATCCTTCAGATGCCCCCGAGCCTCTTTGAAGAAGGCCTTCTGCTCGCGGGTCTCCTTGGCTGCCAGGCCCTTGCGGATCTTGACCAGGGTCTGCCAGTACTGCCCGACCGAAATCGCCAGCTTGCGGTGGATCTCGGCGTACTGCTTGGGCGTCCCCTGACTGTTGACCTCCTCGATCAGCTCGCGAAGCCTGTTCTCGATGGGCAGGATGAGCTCTTCGGCGGCCTCGGGCTCCTTGAGCTTTCCGTTGAAGACCTGGACCGAGAGCTTCCTGGTCTCCAGGCCCATCCGGCGGACGGCCGGGACGTGGTTGGTGCGCATCCGGCGCAGATAGTTGTTGCGCGACTCGTCGTTGGTCGTGCTGTTGATGACGATCTCCTTCCCCGCGTTCTCCAGGGCCCGATTGTGGAAGAAATGGTAGTAGCCCCAGACGGCCCCGATCAGGGCGACGATGATGATCACCAGACAGGTGATGGGGGCATCCCCCCGCGGGCGGGTTCCCGGGACCCAGGCGGGGCGCCGACCTGCCAACCGGATGTGTGGAGTTCCCTTCGCCGTGGCCGTGCTCATCCGCAAACCTCCATCGAGACTTCTTGAGTCCTCATTTGCCGGCAGCGGGCAGGAACCTCCCGAAGACCCCCCAGGAACCTCCTTGATCCTCGGCCCCCGGGCGAATCGACGGAATCTGCGCAGGGATGGCGAGGTTGGGCGAGGAACCCGGGCGGCCGGAGGAAGCCCCGTGAAGAGACCTGGAGTCCTGGAGTCCACCCGCCCCGTCGTGGACGGAGCCGAGCACGTTCAGATCAACCGTCCCCGAGTGCAGGCCCTGTGCCGGGAGTGGGCGCAGAACCCCGTTCCGATCCCCCCCTGGGATGACTCGGTGCACTTCTCGGACGGCGGCCCCGCCACGGCCAACTACATCCTGCTCCTGGACGCGCTGAACTTCTGCTTCTGGCCCGACCCCGGCCAGCCGCGCTGGACCATCGACTACCAGGGGCGGACCCTCGGAGGGTACCTGGCCCTGGCCGCCTCCCTGAAGCGCGGCATCGAGGAGGGGCTCCCCCTCCTGGACGCGGACTGGCTGGCCCAGGTCACCCCCGAGCAGCTCCAGCACGTCTTCCGCGGGGAAGGCCGGATCCCGATGATGGAGCGCCGGATCGCGAACGCCCGCGAGGCAGGTCAGGTCCTCAAATCCCGTTACGGCGGCAGTTTCGCCCGGGCCATCGAGTCCTGCCAGGGTTCTGCGGTGCGACTGGTGGAGCTCTTGGAGCGGGAGTTCTCCTCGTTCTGCGACGTGGCCACCTGGAAGGGCCGAACGGTCCGCATCCTCAAGCGCGCCCAGATCACCCCGGTGGATCTGTACGGGACCTTCGGCGGCGCCGGGCTGGGAGATTTCTCGGACCTGGACGAGTTGACCGCCTTCGCCGACTACAAGATCCCCCAGGTGCTCCGTGCCTTGGGAGTCCTCGAATACGGCCCGTCCCTGGCGGAGCGGGTCGACCGGATGGACCTGCTGGAACCCGGCTCGCCCGAGGAAGTGGAGATCCGCGCCGCCATGGTCTGGGCGGTGGAGTGGATTCGCCAGGGTCTGGAATCCGAAGGCCTGCACCGACGGGCCTTCGAGTTGGACTGGTTCTTGTGGAACCTGGGCCAGGAACTCCTGCCCGGCCAGAAGCCCTACCACCGCACCCGGACCTGGTTCTACTGATCGAGGGGTTCGCGAACCCAGGACCCGGAGACCAGCAGTTCGTGAGGGTGGAACCAGGCCTTGTAGGCCATGGCGGGGCACTCGCGCACCCACAGCCCCAGGTAGAGATGGCCCCTCCCGGTCTGGCGGCACCACTCCACCTCCTGCATCACGCTGAAGGTTCCCAGGCGGCGTGAGGCCAGGTCCGGGTCGTGCACGAAGTAGACCGAAGAAGCTGCCTTGGGGGTGACATCCAACACGCCGAAGGCCACCAGGCGCCCACCCAGGAGGTAGTCCAGGGCCACCGTGCTGCCGAAGCGGTCTCCCAGGAAGGCCTCCATCTCCTCGACTCCGGGGGATTCCACCCGGTCGAACCGGGCCGCCAGGAAGCGCCGATAGAGGTCCAGCCGGGCTGGGGTGATCTGGACCGGGACCTGGCGGACCTGGAGGTCCTGGTTCCGGCGCCAGACCCGGCGCTGGGTCTTGCGGGGCCGGAAAGACTCCACGGGCAGGCGGATCGGCACGCACTCGTCGCACTCCCGGCAGGCCGGGCGGTAGAGGTCGGACCCGCTGCGCCGGAAACCGTCTTCGAGCAGGGTCTGGAACTCGTCGGGGTCGACCTGCCGGCAGCTCAGCGAGACCGAGCTCCAGTCCCGCCCCGGCAGGTATGGGCAGGGTCCGTGCTTCAGGAAGAAGGGCCCCGAGAAGATCATGCCGGGAACATGCGCCCGGAGCCGGGAGGACTCCTCCCCTGCCGACGCCCCGGAGGAAGACTGCGCCCGGGTCGGGTGCCCGGCCCCGCCCGACCACGGAGGAACCCGAGCAGGAGCGGGGAACGGTCGGGGCTATGTCCCACCACTTCTCCTTCACCGAGCACCGCCGACTTCCCGGGACGGCCGCCCGCCGGGGCCGGATCGACACCCCCCACGGCTCGATCGAGACCCCCGAGTTCCTGCCCGTGGGCACCATGGCAACCGTCAAGGGCATGATGCCGCGAGACCTGGAAGCCCTGGGTGCCCAGGGAATGCTGTCCAACACCTACCACCTGTACCTGCGTCCGGGGGCGGACGTGGTGGAGGAGTTCGGCGGCCTGCACAACTTCATGAACTGGAAGCGGCCGGTCATGACCGACTCGGGAGGCTTCCAGGCCTTCTCGCTGGGCTCGGCCCGCGAACACGGGGTGGGCAAGATCGGCGTCTTCCCCGGCCACGGCAACCCCCTGGCGGGCCGGCCGGCGGGCTGGGCCGAAGAGGCCCTGGCCCACATCGACGAGGATGGGGTCAGCTTCCGTTCGCACCTGGACGGCTCGAAGCATCGCCTGAATCCCGAGATCTCCATCCGAATCCAGGAGCAGTTGGGGGCGGACATGATCCTGGCCTTCGACGAGTGCACCTCGCCGATGGCCTCCTACGAATACACCGCCCAGGCCCTGGAGCGCACCCACCGGTGGGCGGTGCGTTGCCTGGAGGCCCGTCGCGACACCCCCCAGGCCCTCTACGGCATCGTGCAGGGAGGCGAGTGGCAGGATCTGCGCGAGCGTTCGGTCGAGTTCATCGGCAGCCTGCCCTTCCAGGGCCTGGCCATCGGGGGTTCGCTGGGAAAGTCCAAGCAGGACATGCACCGGGTCCTGGACTGGACGGTCCCGGGGCTCCCCTCCGACCGCCCCCGCCACCTGCTGGGCATCGGCGAGGTCGACGACCTCTTCGAGTGCGTCGAGCGGGGCATCGACACCTTCGACTGCGTGATCCCCACCCGCTTTGCGCGCACCGCCAACCTCTTCGTGCCCTTCGGCACCGAGGGAGCCTCCAAGCGGGGCACCCTGGTCCTGCGCCACACCATCCACGCCCGCGATCAGCGCCCCGTGGACCCGGACTGCGAGTGCTACTGCTGCCGCAACTTCTCGCGAGCCTACCTGCGCCACCTGTTCAAAGCCGACGAGATCCTGGCCTACGTCCTGGGCACCATCCACAACCTGCACTTCATGCTCAAGCTGATGCGCACCATCCGGGCCTCGCTGGACGACGGGACCTTCCCCGAACTCAAGGCCCGCTGGCTGTCCCGCCGGGATCCCGAGCCGGCATGATCCGGGTGGCCAGAGCGCGCTCCACCTCACGATGGTCGAGAGGATCCGACGAGCTCAGCCAACCTCGCCGGTGCATCCACCCCAACAGGCCAAGCGCCACGGCCACCATCAAGGCCAGCACGGCGGGGTAGCCGTAGCGCCATCGAAGCTCAGGCATGTTCCAGGACGAGGCGGTGTCGAAGTTCATTCCGTAGACCCCCGCCAGGAAGGACAAGGGGATGAAGATCGTCGAGACGATGGTCAGGGTCTTGATGATCTCGTTCATCCGGTTGCTGACCGAAGACAGGTAGAGATCGACCAGGCCTGCCGCGATTTCCCGGTAGGTCTCGAGAAGGTCCAGCAACTGGACCGTGTGATCCGAGACATCACGCAGGTACAGACGGGTTTCGTCCTGCAGGCCCGCCGCGTGGTCCCGAAGGAGACCGGCCACGGCCTCCCGCAGAGGCCAGAAGACCCGGCGCAGAGTCAACAGATCCCTCCGGATCACCTGCAACTGCACGATGGTCTCGCGGCCAGGGGTTCCCAGGACGTCGTCCTCCAGGGTCTCCAGGCGTTCACCGTACGACTCCAGCAGCGGGAAGTAGGAGTCGACCAGCGCGTCCAGGATCGCATAGGCCAGGAAGTCCGCTCCCCGCCCAAGAAGCCGCGGGCTGCCCCCGCGAAGCTGCATCCGCACCGAATCCAGACAGTCTCCGGGGACCCCCTCCTGGAAGGTCACCACGAAGTTCCTTCCCAGGAAGAGGCTGAGCTGCTCGGTCTGCAGCCGGTCTCCGCCGGGGATCGGCATCCTCGCAACCAGGAACTGACAATCCCCGTAGTTCTCGACCTTGGGCCTCTGATGGACGTTGACCACGTCCTCCAGAGCCAACTGGTGCAGGCCGAAGAGATCGCCGACCTGAAGGATGGAATCGCGATCGCCCAGGCCGTCCAGGTCCAGCCAGGTCACGGGGAAGCGACCTAGGCACTCGGAGATCTCCCCCGCAAGGGGCTGATCCCGTTCCAGAACCCCTTGAGCGCCGTAGGCCACCAGTCGGACCCGGGGACGGGGAGCCTCCGGGTCCACCATCACCGTGCCCGGCGAAGCGCCCGGCCTGGTCTGGCGATGGAAGGCCTCCTCCCGGCGACGCCCTCGTCGCTTCAAGAGCGGGCCCGGCCCAGGACGTGTCGCAGGGCCGACTCCAGGTCGGGGTGCTGGAAGCGGAAGCAGCTCGCCCGCAACTGCTCGGGAACGACCCGGGCCCCCGCCAGCAGCAACTCCTCCCCCATCTCGCCCAGCACGGTGCGCACCACGACCGCGGGCATGTGCAGGACGGCGGGACGGCCGAGCACCCGGCCCAGGGTGCGGACGAAGTCCCGGTTGGGGCAGGCCCCGGCGACCGCATTGACCGGACCTCGGAGGCCCTCGACGCCGAGGGCGTGATGGAAGACCCCCAGCAGGTCGTCGGCGCTGATCCAGCTCCAGAACTGCCGTCCGCTGCCCACCGGGCCGCCCAGGCCCAACCGGAATGGCAGGAGCATCGACGCCAGCGCTCCTCCCGCCGGGGTCAGCACCAATCCCGTGCGAATGTGCACCACGCGAATTCCAGCCTCCTGTGCCGGCGCCGTGGCGGCCTCCCAGCCCCGGCAGACCTCCGCCAGGAATCCGGTTCCGGAGGGTCTGGTCTCGGGGAGGGGCTCGTCGCCACGGCCCCCGTAGTAGCCGATGGCCGAGGACGAGACCAGCACCCGGGGAGGGCGCTTGAGCGAGGCCAGAGCCTGGCTCAGGAGCAGCGTCCCCTCCACCCGGCTGCGCAGGATCCGGTTCTTGTGGGCCGTGGTCCAGCGGCCGGCGATCGGCTCGCCGGCCAGGTGGACCACCGCGTCCAGGCCCTCCAGGGCGGTGACGTCCAGGCGGCGTCCCGAAGGGTCCCATCCGATGTCCGTGCTTTCCGGGCGAGGATTCCGGGTGATGAGGTGGACCTGGTGCCCCCCGGTCGCCAGGAAGGCGCCGAGCTGGCGCCCGATCATCCCGGTGCCCCCGGTGATGGCGACCCGCCATCGCGGCCGATCGGCAAAGGTCCGGTGGCGTTCCAGGTCCCGTCGCAGAAGGTCGTGGCGCCAGGCGAAGTCGCGCTCCAGCATGGAAGCGATCCAAGGCTCTGCCAGACGCCCGGCCAGGGCTCCCCCGGGGAGTTCGTAGTCGATGTCGTCGCTCAGCTCCGCTCCCTCGCCGGCGCTTCGGAAGCCGTGCCGGTGCACCCAGCGGGCAAAGGGTCCGACCAGCATCTCATCCACGAAGGACTCGCCGGGAATCACCTCCCGGTGGAGGGCCGTCCAGGGCACCCTGCAAGGCCCCATCCTCAACTGAAGGTGGACCTGCCGGCCTTCCTCGAGGGGGACCTCCGGCCCCAGGCGGCGCAGGGAGCGCCAGGGGGGCGTCAAGCGCGTCAGGGCCCCTGGCCGGGCGTGCCAGGCGAAGAGGTCCCCGGGCGTCTCCGGGAAGCTGGAGGTGCGGACGAAGCGGGGCACAAGGATGGATTCCCGGCCGCGGCCCGGCCCCCTTCCTGGAGCCGGTCGACCTCCGGGGGACCCCGAGACGCAGAAGACCCGCCTCCCCGAAGGAGCCGGGTCTTCCGCGCGAAGGGTGGTGGAGGGAACGAAGACCTACCGCAAAACAGTCTCAAAGCCCGCGCTCCTCGTAACTCCTTGATAATAAACGCCGAAGTCATCTCACACAACCACTTCCCGACAACCCGACCAGAGAAACGAATTTCTCCCCTGATTTCCCGGCACCGGACGAGGGTGACGGGTTTGCAGTAAAACCGGATACCTGGCGCTGAACCGCAACAACTTCGAATCCGGTTTTCGGACGCCGGTTCGGTTCCCAAAACGGGAATCGAATTGATCCTGACATCACCCCTTCGGCGGATACGGATCGTTCCCGTGGCTGTCCTTGTTCTGGATCTTCCCATCCTTGCCGTGGATATAGAACTCGGTGCCTTGGTTCTGGCTGATCTTGCGCCCGGCATCGACGGCATCCTGCTTCTTGTCGAAGTGGCCGCTGCTACGGGTCGCGCCGTCTTTCTTGACGTCCCAGCCGCCGTCGGCGTTGGGTACGACATGATGTGATCCTGGTTTCTTTGGCATGGTTGCCTCCTGTCTACTTGCGAAAAAATTTCCCGAAGAGATTTGCAGTATGTACATCAACCACGAATCGGTTTTGAGGAGAATGGCCCTTAGCTGCTCATCGGTCAGCTCTGTTTCCAATTCGTGGACCCGGTTGAACAGCTCGATCAGCTTCACCAGCGCCCGGGTATCGTGTATCAGGAAGTCGGTCAGCGGATCGTTGTTCAGCTCCCGGCAGACATAAAGTACCCTGGCTCGACGAGTAGGCTTGCCGTCATGTAGCAGGTCCTTCTGATTGGACACCCCCGGAATCCACGCAGCGACCAGATCATCGGGTGCCAATCGCCTGAGCAGATGGTTCCACAGCTCCCTGAGCGAGCTCAGAATGTGCCTGGACCGGTCGGCATTGTTACCATAAAGGGCATCCCGAGCGCCGATGTACGGCCGAGCAAGCCCTGGATCGACCTGCTGCAGAAGAGCGATGCAACCCGATGTTTCCAGCTCTGCTTCGGCGACAAGCTGAATTTCCGTTTCGGCCTCGTCCTCATCCCAGTCGTCCCAGGGGCGAAGGGTCTCGAGCGCGAAGCTGGTGGTGTAGATCTCACGAGTAGCCCCCGGCAAAACGAAGGCAGGCAGCCGCGTGATGTCCGAGATCTCGCGTAGAGACTCTGCCAAACCTCCATACGATGCTGCCACACGTGCTATTGAGCTCTCCAGCCCCGCGATGACCGGCATCTCGATCTGGAAACGACCCCTTATTGCCTCGAAATCGATGCCCGCCATGAGACGTTCCGTGGCGGCAAGCCGCAGGGAAGTATCACACAGGGCCAGCTTGGCGGAGGCTTGAAGCTGTGAAATGTGCGAGAAGTCATGCTGGATGGGCCTGATCGTATCAAGCCATGACTGATGTGCAGCCGAAAGGCTCTCGGCAATACATCCGTGATCGGTTAAGCGATTTTTCGGGCTTTTCTGGTCTTATCCACAAGGTCCCTGGAACGAGAACGGCCAAGTATTCGAGTGATAACAACCACCCAAAGGGGGTTCTCGAACCTTGGCCGCCTCGTCTTCTTCCCCGCTCCAGCGTCTCCGTTCCTGCTTCTCGGAAGAATGGATCCGTGACGAGGCCCGGCGGACGGGCGTGGTCAAGCGAGAGAGGAAGGTTGACATCGTCCAGTTCTTCTGGGCCTTGGTTACCGGCTTCGGAGTCAACCATGTGCGCACCCTGGCTTCCCTCCGCCGAGCTTTCGAGTTGGCTTCCGGGGTGACCCTCGTCCCGTCCGCATTCTACGACCGCTTCACCCCTCAACTCTGCATCTTCCTGAAGAAGGCGGTGGCCCGTGCGTGCCTGAGATTGTCGGAACCGCTCGAGCAACTGCAAGGTCCTCTGGCTGGGTTTGCCGACCTGGTCGTGGCGGATGGAACCGTCATGCGGCTCAAGGATCTCCTCGAGAGCTCCTTCCCGGCGACTCGTACCAACGTGACCAGGGCGGCAATGAAGCTCCACGTCGTGATGAGTGCTCTCGCAGTTTGCCCGCGGACGATCCAGGTCCGTGGAGAACGAGCCCAGGAAGTGAACCTCATCAAGATCGGCTCCTGGGTGAAGGGTCGCCTTCTGCTGATGGACCTGGGCTACTTCAAGTACCAGCTTCTCGCTCGCATCGCCCGCAACGGCGGGTTCTTCGTGACTCGCCTCCGTGCGGATGCCAACCCCAGAGTCGTCAAGGTGCTCAAACAACACCGAGGTCGGGCCATCGACCTGGTGGGCCGCAAGGTGCGGGATGTGATGTGTGATCTGCGCCGTGAGACCCTGGATGCCGAGGTCGAAGTCGAGGTCAGACGGCGCCCATACGCTGGCCGCCGGAGCCGCGATACTCGAAGATTTCGGCTTATTGGGCGCCGGAACGCCGAGAACGACGACTACCATCTCTACCTGACCAACATCCCGCCCGACAGACTGACCCCGGAAGATGTGGCCCGGACCTATGCCGCCCGCTGGGAAATAGAGCTTCTGTTCAAAGAGCTCAAATCTGGCTACAGGATGCACGATCTTCCGTCCACCCAGCCCCATATCGTGGAGGCCCTGGTCCACCTGGCCATCCTGACCCTCATCGTCAGTCGCTCCCTGCTCGCCGAGTTGCGTCGCTCAACGGGCCTGCCGGCGAGTCGAACACCGGAGAGACGGTGGGCGGTTGTGTTCAAAGCCTTCATCCAGCCCCTGCTGTCGCAACTTCTGCACCCCAGGTCGGGCAACCGAACATGGAAGCGCCTGGAATATCTGCTGAAGCACGAGTTCGTGGACCCGAATCGCTCAAGACAACGTAACCTGGAGTTCTGCCGTGCTTAACCGAATGCACATGCTCAGCAATACGGCTTGTCGCGGTGGCTTGCTTTATCAAATCCTGCCAGTGTTGATTGGCACTGACAATCTCCTGTATCCGGGCCGCTGCTCCAGACATTTCAAGGGCGCGACTGATTTCCAACTGCTGACGACGGATCGGTTCCAGCGTGCGCTCCATCTGCTCGATCACGCTCAGATAGGACGGCTTGGCCAGCTTGTTGATGGCCTCCATGTCGTGATGAAGCTTGGCGAGGGCGGTTTTTGCTGTTTTGAGATCGTCCGACATTTTCAAGTCAATTTGCTTCTACGGCCAGCTCTGTAGCGCCCAACCTGCCGCATCCAGGCCCAGATATTTGGCTTCTGCCACCGGTTTGAGGCGTTACCTGGATCTGCGTACTGATCCGCTCCTTCAAGGCGGGCACGTGCGAAATGACGCCGATCAGTTTGCCGTCCTGCTGCAGGCCCGCGAGGGTTTCCAGGGCGGTGTCGAGGGCTTCCTCGTCCAGGGTGCCGAAGCCTTCATCCAGGAACAGCGAATCCACACGGACATTCTTGCTGGCCATATGGGACAACCCAAGCGCCAGGGACAGGCTGACGATAAAGCTCTCGCCGCCGGAAAGATTCTTCGTGGACCGAATCTCTCCAGCCTGATAGTTGTCGACCACGTTGAGCTCAAGGGGCTGAGCATCGTCACGAGCCAGCAAGTAGCGGTCGGTCATTTTCTGCAATTGCCGGTTGGCGTGCCCAATCATCATTTCGAAGGTCAGCCCCTGGGCAAAATTGCGGTATTTCTTTCCGTCTGCGGAGCCGATCAATTCGTGCAGGTTTTCCCACCTGCGGCACTCTTTTTTCTGGGCCTCGATAGCTGCCTGCTTTTCCTTTATCCGCTCTTTAGCGGCCGCATTTTCACTCAACTTGTGCTTGAGACCGGCAATGATGTCCCGGAGCTCTTTCAGGGCCTCCTCTTGCTCTTTGAATTGGGGCTCGAGCTCTTCCAGCGACTTGTCGGTGACCTTGCGGGCCATTTCCGTAGCTAGGCGCGTTTCCCGATCCTTCTGCCTGGCCTTCAGATCCGTTTGACGCTCATCCAGATCCTTGGCCGTGGCTGTCAGCTCCGCCCGAGCTTCAGGGGGCAATATGGCCGCCAAAAACTGTTCTTCATTTGAAAATCCCACAGGCGCAAACGCTGCGGAGAATTCTGTTTCAAGCCTTCTCAGTTCCGGCTCTCGTTGATCGATGCGTTTCTTCAGAGATTCGACATGGGCCTTCGCGGTATTCCATTTTTGTTGGAGCTCATTGTGCCGGTCTCTGGCTTGTTTTTCGGCACCTTCGGCATCCGAAATCGCCTTGTTTAAACGGCGCTCCTCATCGTCCGGATTCTTGTCGCCGTACAGTGCATTGCGCTCATCACTTCCAGCGACGAGTTCCTTTTTCAAGGTCTCCAGGCGTTCCAGCTTTTCGGTCAGGGCGGTGCTTTGAGTTTCGATAACCGCATCCAGCCGCTTCACCTCGCTGTCGATGTCGGAAATTTGTTTTTCGATGTCCGCCTTTTTCTTGACCTGGGCCTGCCACGCCTTCAGCCGCGCCTTGAGGGTTTCGATCAGTGATGAAATGTCGGTTTCAGGGATGTCCGCAATACCAAGCGGCTGGAGCTTGGCAGAGACAGACTGCCTGCGTTCGGCAAAATCGGCACGGAGTTTCACCAGGCCGTCCTTCACCTCGGCCAGGGCTTTCTCGGCAGCCTTCTTGTCATTAGCCGCTGCTGACTCCAGCTTCTCAGCCTCCGTCAGGTTCTTACGGGCTAGGTTTTCAGCTTCTTCGAGTTTCTTGATGGCGGCTTCCTGATCCTCAGCTTTGCCAATCAGCCTGGTCAGGGCGTCGATCTTCTGTTCGGTTTCATCGGGGACGGGTACATTCCCTTCCGCGAAGGGGTGTTCGGTTGCGCCGCAAAGAGGACAGGGCTTGCCGTCTTCCAGTTTTGCCCGGTGATCTTCAAGCTCCGCAATTTTGGTCAGGAAGGCCATTTCTCGCAGCAGGGTTTCCTTCTCGGTGCGATATTCCCGCAACAAGCGGTCCCCCAGTAGCTGGCTCAAAGCATCCTTCGCCTGCTGAAGCTGTTTTGAGGCGTCCTCCAACTCCTGCTTCCGGATGCCGGACTGTTTCTGACCGTCCTCGAGTGATTTTGCCGCCAGTTCCAGAGCCGTCGTGGCCGTTTCTTGAGCGGCCTCCTTTTGAACGATTTCATTTTGCTTGGAGAGGAGGCCACTCAACTGTTCTTCAACACCAGCCAGACCGCCGATCAGCCATTCATCTTGTGCATTCTCCTTGAGGTAGCCGCCTACAAGCTCCAGCGTCTCATGGGCCGTAGATCGCTTTACCTGCTCTTCAAGCCGGACTTTTTTGTCAGCGTCAATCTTGGCCGCATCCTTCTTGCAGCCCTCATCACCTTCCGAAACAGCTTTTTTCTGATCGGCAAGTTTCTGATCCAGGGAGCGAACCTTCTGCAATGTAGGCGTGGCCGCTTTCAGCTCTTCTTTTGCCCGAGCGGTTTGTTGCTCAGCCGATTTCAGTACTTCGGCCTGTTCCTTGGCGGAGGATTCCAGTCCAGGAAGAGCCTCTTCCTCAGCTTTCAAGCCTGCTCTATCATCCGCCTGTTGTTTGCGGGTGGCGGTGAGCGTTGCGTATGCGCCGTCCAGTGAGGCGGCGCTCAAAGCCCGGCCCAGCTTTTCACGGTCCGGTTTGAATGCCTCGATATCGCCCTGCAGCTTGCTCGCTTCATCGGCCAGGTTGATGATTTCCTTCTTCAGTCCATCGATGGTGGTGAGCCAGGCAATGGCCTTCCCGGTTTCAACGGCCCTGGCGGAAAGGTCTGTCTCTTCCTTCTGCTTTGCTTCGAGTGCCTGCCCGATCTCTTGTTCCTGCTCCGGGTCAAGAATCACGATACCTGCCGTTTCAGCCTGGAGCAGGTTCAGTTTTTCCCGCTCCTCACGTTGGCGCTCATGGACACGGATGGATATCTGGCTGTAGATCTCTGTGCCCGTTATCTGCTCCAGGATCGGAGCCCGATCATCCGGTGCCGCCTGAAGGAACGCGGCAAAGCCGCCCTGGGCCAGCAACATGGAGCGGGTAAAACGGTCAAAGTCCATGCCGGTAGCGGACTCGATCTGGTCGGCTACACCTCTGATCTTGGATTCGAAAATCTCGCCGGAATCGGCATTGGCAATTTCGTGCTTCGGGGCCTGGAGTTCGCCATCCGGCTTCTTGCGCGCCCGGTGTTGGCTCCAGTGACAGCGGTAACGCCCGGTCTGGGTTTCGAAGGTCACCTCGGCAAAACATTCGCCGGTCTGGCGGGACATGATTTCGTTTCCGCTCTTGGTGACCTTGTTCAGGCGAGGCGTCCGCCCATAAAGGGCGAGGCAAATAGCATCGAGGATGGTGGTCTTCCCCGCGCCGGTGGGGCCGGTGATGGCGAAGATGCCGTCAGACGCGAAGGCCGGATGCATCAGGTCGATTTGCCATTCGCCGACCAGTGAGTTCAGATTCTTGAAGCGTACCTGCAGGATTCTCATGGACAGCCTCTCTATTCCGCCTGCACGTCGTCTTCATAGAGAGACGAGACCGTTTCCTGATAGGCCCGAAGCAGCTCTGGCCGCTGCTCTTCGGACACGTCATGGATGGCGAGGCATCGTTCGAACACGTCGTTCACGTTCAGGTCGTCGAGCGTTTCCTCTTCATGGATTTGTCTCAGAACACGTTCAATGATGCGGTTGTTCTTTATCCGGAGAATTTCCATTTGGGTGCCGGAAATCGCTGCCTCCAGGCGTTCACGCAGGTTGCCAATGACTTCAGTGCCGTCGTAAATGACTTCGAGCCAGCCTTGGGAGCCCGTTGCCGTCAATTCAAGGATGCGGCTTGAGATGCCGTCCCAGTCACCCTTGACGCGCTCGAGTTTCTGAAACACCGGTACGTCGATCAGCTGTACCGATGCAGCCGTGCTGTGGAACTCAACCTGGCAAACGCTCTTCTGCTGTTTTACCTCTCCGAACCCCATGGGCAGAGGAGAGCCGCTGTACCGAATGGTCTCAAGGCCGTTCACCTTTTGCGGGACGTGGAGGTGCCCCAGCGCCAGATAGTTGAAGCAGGCAGGAAAAATCCCGGCAGTCACGTGAGCCAAGGAGCCGACATAGAGTTCGCGCACGCCATCACCATCGACGGTTTGTCCACCTGCGGTGAACAGATGTCCCGTGCCAACGATGGGAATATTGGCTCCGAGTTCCTCGCGCTTCTGCTCGGCCAAGGCGGCGACGGCGGCGTAATGAGTGCGGATGCCGTCAATCAGCTTTCGTTCCTTGTCCTCAACACTCTCACCAGCCTCCGCAACGCGGATATCCCTGTCGCGGAGGTAAGGTACGGCGCAGACAATCAATTCAGGAACGTCCTGCTCATTACGGAGCACCAGCACTTCGTCTTCCGGGGATTCCGTGCTACTACCGACCACGTGCACATCAAGGGCTTTGAGCAGCTCCTTGGGAGCATTGAGAAAGGACGGGGAATCGTGGTTGCCCGCGACAACAACAATATGCCGACAAGATGAGGCGGCCACCCGGCACAGGAACCGGTAATAAAGCTCCTGGGCGCGATTGCTCGGAGCGCTGGTGTCAAAGACATCACCCGCCACCAGCAATGCATCAATTGCATTCTGCTGAATCGTCTCAGCCAGCCAGGTCAGAAAAGCCTCGAATTCCTCGTAGCGTTTTCTGCCGTAAAGGGTGCGGCCGATATGCCAGTCGGATGTATGGAGCACTCTCATACTGCTACCCAGTCACCGCTGAGGTGGGGCGTTTCGCGTATTCCTCACGCCAGTTTTTCAATGAAGTCATGTCGGCCAACAGATCGTCTGGCTTCGGCAGCTCCACAGGTGATTCTGTTGGTTGCGAGTGTTCAAACCCTGAGTATTTGGTCATGAGCGAATCAAGGAGATTGCAATCCGCGTCCTTCAATTTGGCCAGATCCTTGAGCTTCAACGTATGGACCGGTCGTTGGAATCTTTGGACCACCCCGCACAGCAGATCATTTTCAATAGAGCGCTCCACCAATGTCCTGAAGTCGCTACATATCGACTTCAGCAAGATTTCGGCATGTTCAAACTCGCCGTTTTCACTCGCCTTCTTTGCATCCTGATACCGCTGATTCATGAGTGTGTTCAGGGCGGATTTGATGTCGCTCTGTGAAAGTGGAATGGGAGCGGGCTCTCCGGTCCCCCAGTCCGCAGAGCGAATGCTCACCACATCGGGCTTGATGGTCTTTTTCTCGGCAAAATGCCGGACCGTTCCCAGCAAGGACAGGCGGTGAGTAAAGACTATGACCTGTTTTTCCTGAGACAACTCGATCAGTCTTTGAACCACGGCCTCCTCATAGCTTTGGTCCAGCGAGGATATTGGATCGTCAAAGATAAACGGGGCCTGGTTGCTCTTGCCGGTGACGTCGGCCAAGAAAGCCGCAATGGAAACGATCCGATTTTCTCCCTCGCTCAGCACATCGGCGAGCCCATTCTGAGAAGCCCCTTGAAGCTGGAGCTTATGAAGGACGCGGCCTTTGGAGACTTTTGACTTCACGAGCTCGACTTTCACCTGAGACGCGCCCAGGGCCTTGAGCTCTGCATTGAACCTTTGCACGAACGCATCCGTGATCAAGGCTTCTGCCAGCTCCCCTTTCTTCTGGGATAGGGCTTTGGTGTTGGTCGACTTCTTGGCTTCCTGAATCTGATTCAGCAGCTTCAATCGGGTGACTTCTTCATCAATGGCGGCGCGGTGTTCAGACAACCACTTTCTGGTCTGCAGGCTGTTTAGCTTCTTCTTGATCTCCTCACGATTATCGCTTTTGGCGTCTTCGTCATATTTTGCCGCGAGTTCACCGAGGTTTTTCGACTGGGCGTTGGCTTCTTCGATCCATTTCGGTGAGAGCAGAGGGTCGGGAATGGCTTCTTCGGAATCGATCCCAGGGAGTTGGTCTTTCCTGGTCTGCAATTGAGCAAAGAAATCCGTCACTTGGCTGGCGACTTCATCCTGTGGAATGCCAGCAGCATCGATACGTGTCTTCAGCGTATCCGATGTCGGTAGCGCCTCAATAGTTTGACTGGCGGTCTCGTATTCCTTGGCCGCATCCGATGCGGCTTTCTGCATTTCGCCCTTCACGAAATTTTCGAAGGAGACCAACCGCTCCTTGGCCTCCTGGGTCAAGGTCTGGTGACACAGGACACAACGGGAACCATCAGCAACATTCGGGTACTCGGCTTGTTTGTAGGCAGCCGATACGGAGTAGTTCCGGGCCGCTTCCCAAAGTTCTTTCCAGACATCAGAGCCGATTCCTTCCAGCTCGCTGCCGGAGAACACCTTTTCCGCTGCCGTATCTGCCGCTGCCTTTTTGAGAATCGACTTCTTCTTGGCAGCAATGATCCGCCGGTAATTCTCGTCCGATAATTGCTCCAGATACTTTTGAGCATCCTGGACCAGAGTGTCGATATGCTGTTTCTGCTTTCTCAGCTGCTTCGCTTTTTCCGCCGGTGCCTGTTCGGCAAGACGCTGCTGCAGCGTTTGCATCTCGGTCTCGTCAGAGCTGCCAAACGAGCAATGCTTGTCGATGTCCTGGGTGCTGGTCTTGGCGCTGATGGCTTCGTACCAGATGCCTTCAGGAGTTATCTTCTTGTCAGCCGGGATATTCGGCTTTTTGGACTGGTGCCGGTTTGCCTCGGCATCCAGGGCCGATGCGACCTTTTCGCATGCGAGGATGAGCGAGCTGAAAAAGGATAATACCGGCGGCTCGTAGCTCACCTCGTCTTCGCTGCTGACAAACACCTTGCCAAACGAGGTGTCGAAAATGTCAACGCTGTTGAGGTCATCGCAGATACCTTGCCCAGACCAGGTATGAGTCTTCGGTACGCCGTCCTGCTCAAACGAAATGCAGGCTTTCTGTGCGGCAGCACCGGGCTTATAGACATTGCGGTGGAGGGTGCCCGTCTCGCGGGCTCCGCATACATGTTTGAGGAGTCTGACGTAACCGGATTTGCCTGACCCGTTGTTGCCATAAACAATCGTGATATTGCCCTTGCCAAACTCAAGTGGCTTTTTCGGAGCAAGGGCGTTTACTCCTTCGACATCACTGATTGAACACAAACGCAGGGAGCCTGCTGCGCCCGGGGAGAACGCGGTAGCAGGAAAGGAACAGGTCGTTTTGGGCAGCTTACCTTCGGATTCCTGCTGGCATAGGGTTGCGAGCTCAGAGACATCTTTGTCGGTAAGCTCAGACTGCTGGAGTAGCCGAGTAGCCGCGATCTGAAGCCACTGGGGGCGCTCTGAAAACCATTTGGTCAGTGATGCCGAAATCCCGCTCATATTATTCCCCCTCAGCTTCCCGCTTGTGTTTAATAAACGTCACCTCGAACGCCTTGCATGGCCGGTATTGCTGCAGGCGATTGGCGAAGGTAAAGGCATCGTTCATCTCATAGTGCTGGAAGATGTCGAGGCCGCGATCCAAGGAGATTTTCCAGCCATGGTCGGTCACGATGTGGCGGGCGTGGATCGTGCCGGTGCCGTCGAACTCCCAGGTGAAGTTCACGCCCACGCTGCTTGCGGACTCCTTCATCTTCTCGAAGTTGTCCTTCTGCTGTTCGCCTTTGAACTCGTCTTCCGTGGTCACCAGATGCACGGACACTTCCTCATCCGGGGCCTTGTGTTTGACCACGGTCTCCAAAAATTCCATGAAGTTGCGCACCTGGTAGAACAGGCGGATGTATGGATCGGTGACGGTGATCGTGGTCGCGCCCTTGAGATAAGGGCCGAGCAGCGTATCGAAGGAGAGGCCCTTCTGGTTCTCCTGGAATGTGAGGTGCTTTTCCTTGAGGACGGGCTCGGCCGGAGCTAGGGGTTCGGATGGACTTTGGGGCGAGTCCGGTTGCGCAGCTTCCAAGATTTCCCCGTCTTCACCCTCGGCGATGGTCTTGTGGTAGTAGCCGGGGTATTCCTCTTCTTCGAGCGTGGTGACAGGCTTGGCCTGGCCATCACTGTCTTGATAGGTAAAGCGGACGTTGCCGTAGGTGGAGTCGATGCGCATCAGTTGGTCTTTGACGCGCTTGCGGCCTTCAATCGCGAACCGCAGTAGTTCCTCGACCTCTTCCTTGGACGCCCCACCATGCGGGAAAAGGATTTTCATCAGGCCGGAGAACGTCTTGTTGATGCCATCGCGGTCCCGCGTCGAGATATCGGAGGAGAGGGAGAAGTGCTCCTTGTAGCGGTCCGAGTAATCGTGATTGCGCAGCGAGCGAAGGATCTCGGCCAGGTAATCCACCACGAAACCGTAACCACCGGAGAACATCTCGCCTCGGATGATGTCCACCTCCCAGCCGGGGATGTAGAAATGGATGCGATCAAGAAACGCGGAGTCGTAGAACTTGTCGGGCAGCTCGCAAAACAGGTCCGAGTGCTTGAGCATGTAGGGCACGGTGTGCTGGGTGTTGCCCACGAACACCATGGAGGCCTCCGCGCCCAGCGTCTCGACACCTCGCGAGAAGGACTTGTTGGCCATGTAGTTTTTCATGATGTCGACCAGGGCCTTATCCACGCGCTTTTGCTTTCCGGCAAACTCGTCGAAGGCAACACAGTCCCAATAGCCGACCAGGCCAATCTTTCCGGAAGAGTTGTTCACGAACAGCTTGGGAACCGTAACCTCGCCGCCGGAGATCAGGATGCCGTGGGGCGAGAACTCCGAGTAGATGTGGGATTTGCCGGTCCCCTTGGGGCCAAGTTCAATCAGGTTGTAGTTACGTTCGCAAAACGGGATCAGGCGGACCAGTTGGGTCAGCTTGCTGCGTTTGCCGAACATCTCCGGGTTGAAGCCGATGCTTTGCACCAGCAGGTCGATCCACTCGTCGGTGGTGAACTGTTTGCGGGCCTCAACATAGCCGTCGAAATCGAAATGGGAGAGCTGGATCGGCTTGAGGGTCGACAAGATCCAGGGACTGGCGCTTTTGTCTTCGGTGAACTCATATTCCAAATCGGCAATGCACCACACGCCACCGACCAAGAGTTTGGGGTGCTTTTTCACCGTTCCGGAATCAACCAAGATCTCCTTCAGCCCTAAGTTGGAGAACTGCGCCTCGTAGACATCCTTCTTGTCGTTCAGGTCAACGCTGATTTTGTCGATGACCTTGTAGCGCCCCTTTTCCTTGATGTTCGAGCGGACCAATCCGGCTTCATTCCGGTGCACATAATGCTTGGCAAGGATCTCCTTGACCGTCTCGATACCGGTCTGGATGGTCGGCTCGTCGCTGGTGGCGCAATACTGGCCCAGCAGATATTCCAGCACGTAGGAGGGAACGATGGCGTTGCCCTTGACCGTCTTGACGAGATCCTTGCGGACAACGAGTCCCGGGAAGTGTGTGTTGATTTTCTGGTCAAGTTCGTTCATCGATCACCCGTCCTTTAAAAGTCGAAGTCGCTGGTAAATGAGCGCCGCATCAAGTACCGGAGCGACTTGTATTCCTTGTAATGTGAAGTTCCGGCATGTTTTTCCTCCAGCCGCAGGATGACCTCCTGGCCGTTCGCCTCATCAGCCTTGCGGGTGAGCACGAAGCGCACCTGCAGCTCCCGCTCCCGGGGGTTGTCCGAGCTCAGGTCGAAAGTCAGGTCGTGGCTGTCGGAGATCAGCTCGCCCGCCTCGGTGTAGATGCCAGCCCGCAGCACTCGCGGCTGGATCTTGTCCGTCACTGGCCCGGCCTGGTACATGGTCACCGCCAGTTGCCCGGAGGTAATCACCGAGCTGGCTCCGCGCAGGATGTCCACCTCGACGGCGGTGACATCGCTCTGGCGCTTCTTGTTGATCTTGAGCACCGGGATCACCACCTCCTGCAACGATGCGCCGCCATGCACAAAGCGGCTGCCGGAGCCCTTCAGGCGCAGGCGGTTGATCGACTTGGGAATCTGCACCTCCACCTCACCGGCAAGGCCAAGTTGCTCGGGAGTGAACTTGTGCAGGCTGGATGCCTCGGCAAGCCCCTTGCCGAGCACGAAGCGGCGGTCCCGGAACAGAATCTGGTCGCCCTCGGCGTCGACCCCGGAAAAGTCGCTCTCGTCGATGGCGCGGTTCTGGTAGATGAAGCCATGGTCCGAGGTCACCAGCAAGTTGTTGGCGTTGGCCCCGGTCAGCTTCTTGATCAGGCGAATCAGCTCCTGCAGGGTCTCTTCCACCGCCTCGAAAACCCGCTCCTCGGATTCACGCTTGTCGCCGGTGGCATCGATGCGGTTGTGGTAAACGTAGATCACGTCGTGATCGCGCACCAGCGCCCGGCAGTCGTCGCCCTTCATGGCCATCAGTTCATCGGCCTTGCAGGCGGTAGCCCGTTGACTGATCGCCTGGCCAAGGATCTTGATGCGATTGGCCGTACCCTGGGAACTTTGTCCATCCACCAGCACGGTGCCGGTTTCGTTGTCGGTAATCGCCAACGCCTTGTTGGGCAGAAGCGCTGCCATGCCGAGCTGGGTGTAGCTGGGCAGCATCGACAGCGCCGGTTCCAGTTCGGCGCTGTAGCGGTCCTCCTGGCGGATCAGGCTCAGCAGCTCATCGCCGATCTCGTAGCGCATGGCATCGGAGATGATCACGCAGACCTTGTTGTCCTTGCGCAGGAACGGCCGAACCCAGTGTTCGAAAAACTCCTTCTGCTTGCGCACCGGGAAGGCTTCCCACTTCGATGCCGCGTCCACAAAGGTCTGGAAGCGGTCGCCCAGCTTCAGCAGGTAGTTATTGGAGTAGAGGTTTTCGATCTGTTCGGTCAGGCTGCCCATCAGCGACGCCTGTCCCGACATGCGCACATGGTAGGTGAACTTGCGGTAGAGCTGATCGAGCAGATACCAGAAGCGGCTGTAGCGCTGCACGCCTTCGGCCAGGCTGTCCATGGCGAGCTTGGCCTCGCCCAGGGCATGGGTAAACTGGGCGGCGTAATCGACCGCCTCGTACAGATGCCGGTATTCGCGATACCAGTGCCCTTGCCGCCGCTGGCGAACCCAGATCGCCACGTCACCGCTGGAGGCCGTGCGGGCCGCCACCGCCCGCACCAGATCGCTGATGATCTTCTGGTCGATCAGGCGGAAGTAATCCAGCTCGATCAACTCGCGGAAATCCCGCTTGGTCAGATCCTGCTCAATGCCAAGGACCTCGGCGCATTCCCCCGAGAGAGTCTCGAAGCCGCCTTCGAACTGACGGCTATCCTTCCAGCGCTTGAGGAATACCAGGGCGTCGCCGGTCAGTTTCACCTGGCCGTCGGTGCCCATGGCGTAGCAGGACTTGAACAGCTCGATGGCGAAGTCGCGGATGCCCGGCTCGTCGGACTTGTAGCCATAGCAGCGGGTCATCTGTTCCCAGAGGAAACCGTCCAGGCTGCACCGGCCAACCAGCTTGATCTTCTCGTCGCGACCGTCGGCCAGCTCCTGCAGCAGGTTTTCCACCACCGCATCCATGCGCGGCTCGCTGCCGGTGCATACCGCCAGCATCTTCAGGCGAATCTGCCCGGCGGTGTCGTCGGCTTTCAGCAGCTTCTTGAGGGCGTCCTTGCGCTTGATCGCCTGAAAGAACTCCGCATGGGCCTGCACCACATCCGTGAACTCCAGGCCGAGCTCCAGTTCGGAAAGCCAGATGGCCACCTGATCGGTGCGGAACTCGCCGTGGGCCAGCTGCACATCCAGCAGCCAGTTATCCAGATCGGCGGGTTGTGGCCCTTCACGGTAGAGCAGGAATTTCTGTTCCGGCTGCTCGCGCAGCAGCTTGTACTTTATGCCGTACTCGTTGTTGGTCAGCTCCAGCTTCTCGACGCCGGGAAGCTGAAGCGCCTCAAAGTCGTCGCGCAACTCCTGCTTGGCGTCGTACCAGAAGACGATCCGGTGCCGGTCAAAGAGTTTGGTCAGGGCCTGGGCTATGCGGTTTTCCATCAATGGCGCTCCTTAATCCTCTTTCGCATCCAGGCCGACGATCTTCTTCAAGGCCGCGCCGAGTTTGGGGTAGTTGACCTTCACGCCGTCGTCGAGGTCGATCTCCACCTGCTCGGTGGCCAGCGGGTAGAGCACCTCGCGCTCGTACTCCTCCAGCTCGGCAATCATCTTGGTGATGTTCTCGATCTCCTTCAGGGCCTTGGTCTTCTCGCCCTGGGAGGCGCTGGCGCTGATGCTGACCGCCTCCAGATGGTTCTTGTGCGAGGTGAGCTTGGTGCGGAATTCGCGCAGGTAGTCGTTGAGCACCACGCTCACCGTATCCGGGCGGTAGCGGTGCATGTAGATCAGCGCGTTGAAGCTGCCCTTGGGGCTGGAGAACAGCCAGTAGATGGGGCGCTTCTTGTAGCGCTTCACATGGTCGGTGTAGAACTCGCCGAGGAAGTAATCGCGGATGCTGTAGTTGCGCTTGCCCTTGATGTTCAGCGCCTGCTCGACGAACCGGAGGTTGGCCTCGTAGTGCTCCTCGCCAAAGGCCACGCGCAGGAACTTGCGGAAGCGCTCGGCGATGTCGTCGGTGAACCAGTCGCCGTCGAGCATGGGGATGACGTTGTCGTCATCGGCCGGGAAGCTCGGCTCCGGAACTCGCTTAAGGTAATCCTCGATGGTCTCGCCCTGGTTGGCCAGGATCAGCCCCGGCTTATCGAGCGCATAGCGGCCGAACATGCAACCCACGGCATAGGAGACCAACTCGCGCATGGTGTCGGCCAGTAGCAGCGCCTCCAGCTCGTCCTCGCTCTTGGCGTTGCCGTAGCGGTAGTGCGGGTTGCAGGTCAGGGTGATTTCGTTGAGGTCAACCTTTTCATTCAGCTCATCTTGCAGGCCATAGGCGTCGATGAAGATGCGGTTGTTCTCTTCTTCTAGCCGTTGCATTTCCAGCGTCATCTCCCGCCAGTGGGCGCGAACATTGGAATATGTTTTAGCTAAATTTGTATCGAAAAATCTCCCATCCAAGAGTGAAATCGACCCTCCAGGGAAAAGAATCGAGGTTTCGTTATAGTCGAAGTCATCTTTTGCTATTTTTATCGCGGAATCGGCAATGGACTTGTCGTAGCTGACTTGGCTAGCAGATGGTAATTTACCAACAACACCACAACTGAAGTTCATTGTTGGATTTAAAAGTTGGAGCAGATAGCTTGATAGTTTTGAGTTGAACAACCCCAAGAGCTTAAATTTGAGCGAATCCTTTTCGAAATAGATGCAGTTTGAAGCGGTATCTAAGATGTACCCATGAGGGAAATATCTTGAAGAAAAGGCTCCTGAGGCGACGAGAGTCCATGAAAAGTGTGGTTTAAAAAAATATTGTGGGCTACGGACTGCAGAACGAGCGAAATTTCTAATCTCATGGCCTCGATTTTCCCATAAGACGACGTGGTATTGGTTCCCATACCACTTCTTATATTCTCCGCCTTTGTCCATGGGACACCACTTGTAACCTCCCTCTGCAAATATATCTTCAGAGTTACAATTGCTTCCTATGGAAGCAGTTCCTATTTCATACCAAAAGCGAATAAATCTTTCCCCGTCGCCAACTGACATGCCGAATTTAGGTATGGCCACGTCTTCAACGGCGGCGTCATCAAATGCCGCCCGAACATTATCATTGACCCAATAGGAAATCGGGCTCCCCGGAATCCTTTTAAAATCAATTGCCGAGGCATGATAGAGCCAACCGCAATCAGGATTCATAACCGCTTCTCGGATGGCGGCGTCTTTCTCAGCTTCAGAACTGCCAGCAACCAACCTTAAATAGCCGCCCTTGTAATCCAGCCGATTTGAGTTCTCCAATACAAAAGCAGTGGTTGAAACCACTTCACCGCCGATGCTGTCAAAAGCCCTCGCACCGAGGTGAGCCATTGATAGCAGTGTGTTCTGTCCCAGAACCCGCGCACGCAGTGCCTCGAAAGATGACAAGAACATCCAGCTCTGCATGGTAATCATCGCAACTGCGCCATGCTTCTGGGCAAGGTCGAGGTTACGCTCTATGAACATGGCAAATAGATCAGACTTGGTGTTCGGGTAATTGTCCTTTACCCATGCGGCCAGTCGCCCATTCATCCCCTTACCACCCATATACGGCGGATTGGCAATCACCACATGGTATTTGGGACTCAGGTAATCGGCCTGCCGCAGGGCTTGCAGCACCTTCTGATGGGTCATGCTGATAAACAGCTGCCCGGAAACATTCTTTGATTTCAGAATCCTGAGCATGCCGTCCACGTCGGTGACATCCGGACGGATCAGGGAGCCGAAGTTATCGGACTCTTCGAACTGGCGCAGGGTGGTTTGCAGTGGCGCGGTGAACAGGTCGCGCCCGACAAAGTCCATGTACTCCTTCAGCTCGCCCTCGTCGAAGTGGACATTTTCCAGCACGCAGATGTTCGGTTTGACCTTGTCCTCGTCATCTCTTTTTAACTGCTTTCTAAGAAACCGCTTATCGTACTGCTGGGCCTTTATGGCCAGGGCAAAGGCCGCCAACTCCCCGGCGCGTTCGTCGATCTCGATGCCGTAGAGGTTGTTCGTGAGGATCTTCTCCGGAATCTCGGCGGGCTCGTAGCCTTCCTCCTCGTAAATGGCGTAGAGCAGGTCGAAAGCATAGGTGAGCATGTGTCCGGAGCCGCAGGCCGGGTCGCAGATCTTGATCTCGTCCGGCTTGGCGATGCGCAGGAAGTCCGTCTCGGCCTGCTCTTTACCATTCGCCGCAGGCGCTGGCTTGATGTAGTAGTCCATCTGCTCGACCAGCTTCGAGCCGGGACGATTGAGCAGCCACAGGCGGCCGAGGGAGTTTTCCACCAGGTAGCGCACGATCCAGTGCGGGGTGAATAGCTGGGTGGCGGCAGGAATGTTCTCGGGCGTGATTTTCTTGTTCTTCTTCAGGCCATCGAACACCTCGTCCTTCTTCTCGGAGATGTAGAACTGGTAGAGCCAGCCGATCACCTCGACATCCTCGCAAGTCTCACTCGTCATCGCCTCGCGGGTATAAGCGAGGATGGAGTTGCCCGAGAGCAGGTCGTCAGGCATCAGCAGTTCGGTGTAGTCATCGATGCGCTGGAACAGGAACGGCATCGCCTTGTTCCAGAAGTTGCAGGCGGCGACCACCAGCAGGCGGTAAGCCTCGCCCTGCGGATCGCGGCTGGGCGCTTTGCCATCGAGCAGGGCAAAGATCTGCTGCCGGACCTTGTCGTGAACCATCTCCTCGTCGATGTGGCCCATCTTGGCCTCGGCCAAAATTTCCGGCTGGAACTGTCCTTCGGCGGGCGACACCACGCCGATGCGGGTATAGCGGTTCACGTCCATGAAGCGCAGGGCGCAGAAGCGGTTGAACCAGATATAGGCCACCCGCTCGATGACCTGTTCCTTGCCGTGCCCCTTGATCACCTCTTCCAGTTTCTTGACGGCCTCGGCACGTTCACGCCGGGCGGCGCTGTTTTCAGCCAGCACCAGTTTTAGCTTGGCGGAGACCTGCTCGAGCAGGCTGCGCCGGGCGAACTGGGCGAATTTTTTTAGTTTTGCGGTTTCCATCTATTCAGGCTCCTCCGGCTGCGGCAGCGGCCAGGCGGGTGACCGGCCACTTGGGGCATCCGTGATCGGTTAAGCGATTTTTCGGGCTTTTCTGGTCTTATCCACAAGGTCCCTGGAACGAGAACGGCCAAGTATTCGAGTGATAACAACCACCCAAAGGGGGTTCTCGAACCTTGGCCGCCTCGTCTTCTTCCCCGCTCCAGCGTCTCCGTTCCTGCTTCTCGGAAGAATGGATCCGTGACGAGGCCCGGCGGACGGGCGTGGTCAAGCGAGAGAGGAAGGTTGACATCGTCCAGTTCTTCTGGGCCTTGGTTACCGGCTTCGGAGTCAACCATGTGCGCACCCTGGCTTCCCTCCGCCGAGCTTTCGAGTTGGCTTCCGGGGTGACCCTCGTCCCGTCCGCATTCTACGACCGCTTCACCCCTCAACTCTGCATCTTCCTGAAGAAGGCGGTGGCCCGTGCGTGCCTGAGATTGTCGGAACCGCTCGAGCAACTGCAAGGTCCTCTGGCTGGGTTTGCCGACCTGGTCGTGGCGGATGGAACCGTCATGCGGCTCAAGGATCTCCTCGAGAGCTCCTTCCCGGCGACTCGTACCAACGTGACCAGGGCGGCAATGAAGCTCCACGTCGTGATGAGTGCTCTCGCAGTTTGCCCGCGGACGATCCAGGTCCGTGGAGAACGAGCCCAGGAAGTGAACCTCATCAAGATCGGCTCCTGGGTGAAGGGTCGCCTTCTGCTGATGGACCTGGGCTACTTCAAGTACCAGCTTCTCGCTCGCATCGCCCGCAACGGCGGGTTCTTCGTGACTCGCCTCCGTGCGGATGCCAACCCCAGAGTCGTCAAGGTGCTCAAACAACACCGAGGTCGGGCCATCGACCTGGTGGGCCGCAAGGTGCGGGATGTGATGTGTGATCTGCGCCGTGAGACCCTGGATGCCGAGGTCGAAGTCGAGGTCAGACGGCGCCCATACGCTGGCCGCCGGAGCCGCGATACTCGAAGATTTCGGCTTATTGGGCGCCGGAACGCCGAGAACGACGACTACCATCTCTACCTGACCAACATCCCGCCCGACAGACTGACCCCGGAAGATGTGGCCCGGACCTATGCCGCCCGCTGGGAAATAGAGCTTCTGTTCAAAGAGCTCAAATCTGGCTACAGGATGCACGATCTTCCGTCCACCCAGCCCCATATCGTGGAGGCCCTGGTCCACCTGGCCATCCTGACCCTCATCGTCAGTCGCTCCCTGCTCGCCGAGTTGCGTCGCTCAACGGGCCTGCCGGCGAGTCGAACACCGGAGAGACGGTGGGCGGTTGTGTTCAAAGCCTTCATCCAGCCCCTGCTGTCGCAACTTCTGCACCCCAGGTCGGGCAACCGAACATGGAAGCGCCTGGAATATCTGCTGAAGCACGAGTTCGTGGACCCGAATCGCTCAAGACAACGTAACCTGGAGTTCTGCCGTGCTTAACCGAATGCACATGCGGGATCAGGCTCGGATCAGGCGTCTGGCATCGACCTTGTTAGCAAATAATCGGCTTTAATCGGTAAAGATCGTTTGACATCCGACGGCCAATTCGTATATTTTCAAGTGATTTGATTGGGAGAACTCCGTCTGTTTTCCCTTACTTCGCCTCTGGCGAGCGCATGGCTTAACCCCAATCGCCCACGAGGAGCTTGAGAAATGGCCGAGATGGAAGACCGCTGGTTATCGATAAGTGAGATCTGCAAGTACCTCGGGGTCAGCAATGACACCGTGTACAAGTGGATTGATAAACATGAAATGCCCGCGCATCGCATGGGCCGCCTCTGGAAGTTCAAGAAGGATGAGGTGGACGAATGGGTGAAGGCCGGTGGCGCTGCCGAACACTATAAAAAGGAATCCTGACCAAGAATGAGTAACGATAGGTACAGCATGTCATTTACAACGGGCAGTCTCTTTCACCGCGAATCGGTAAAGCTGGCCGCGCTGTATCTTGATCTTGGCGACTGGAACGCTGTTCGAGACAAAGTCATCGCAGAAAACTTACTACAGACCAGAACGCTGAATACGCTCAAACGTGTCTGCCGCGAGGTCATCTCTCGGCTTAGAACGCTGAGCCCAGGCGAACTTGAATTCTTTGTTGAGGGCAGCCACCAAGAGCAGGCCTATCTCCTGTGGCTCGCCGTTTGCCGCCGGTACAGATTCATCGCTGATTTTGCCGTCGAAGTGCTTCGAGAGCGCTACATCACATTGAAAAGCGATCTGACCCACGAGGATTTTGATTCCTTCTTCAACCGGAAATCCGAGTGGCATTTGGAACTGGATGAGATCACCCCGGCGACACGAGGCAAATTGCGGCAGGTCCTGTTCAAGATGCTTCGCGAGGCCGATCTCCTAACGGCCAACAACATGATCCACGCTGCCATGCTCAGTCCAAGACTGTTGAAACTGTTTCATCAAGGCAGCCGCAGGGATGTTTTGTACTTCCCTGTATTTGAATCAGAACTGAAGGGGATGGCGTAGTGACAGCAGATATAGCCAGAAAGCCAATGCAGGACAGATTTCAGCATCTCTTTGCTGTGATCTCAGGCCAGCGTTTTCTCAACAAGCAAGGTCTCGGTAACGAGGTTCCATTTTTCATCTGCCCCTTTAAGCCGGAAGAGTCTGTTGAAATGGAGCGGCTCCAGCGTCAGCTGGTCAATCGCCTTGAGCAGGCTGGTGTTCGGATTCTGGAGATCAATCTGTACGACCTTTCGATAGAAATCCTCAAAGAACGTGACATCTGGGACCAGATTGTCGAGATGGAGGATTCTGTCTCCAAAGAGCAGCTCAAAGAGTTATTGCAAGGCGTGCTAGACCCCGAAGCGCATCTTGTTCCGGCCATTGCGGCCAAGCTGGCAAGCACGGATTTCGAGGTTCTTTTTCTGTCCGGCGTTGGCGAGGTGTTCCCCTACATCCGCTCGCACAACGTTTTGAACAATTTGCAGAGCACGGCGAAAGAAAAGCCGACCGTCATGTTTTTCCCGGGAGCCTACACCCACTCCCTGGAGTCCGGAGCATCGCTCGATCTCTTCGGAAGGCTGCATGACGACAAGTACTACCGGGCATTCAACATCTTTCACTGCGAAGCATCAACGAGGGAAGCGTGATGACTCTTAAGACCATTTTTAACAAGCCAGTTGACCGCCCGATTGAAGGGGTCATCAAAGCTGACGATGAAGCCAGCCTTCGCCTCGAGATTGAAGAGTACGTTCTGACCAACGAAGTCGAGAAGCGGCTTGAGTCCTTTTTGGATGCCTATAACAACTATGAAGGTGCCAATGGCGTTTGGGTTTCCGGTTTCTTCGGGTCAGGCAAGTCCCACCTGTTGAAGATGCTGGCGCTCCTGCTCGAAAACCGGCAGATCGACGGGGCCTCGGCTCTTGACCTGTTCCTGCCCAAGTGTGGCGACAACGAAATCCTTCGCGGTGATCTCAAGCGAGCAGTCGCCATCCCGTCGAAAAGCATTCTGTTCAACATCGACCAGAAAGCTGATGTTATCAGCAAGACTCAGATCGATGCGCTCCTCGCGGTCTTCGTCAAGGTCTTTGACGAGATGTGCGGTTACTACGGCAAGCAGGGGCACATCGCCCAGTTCGAGCGCGACCTCGACAGCCGTGGCCTCTATGACCAGTTCAAATCAGCCTATGAATCCACTGCGGGCAGAACATGGCAGAAGGGCCGCGAGCAGGCGCTGCTGGAGGCGAAAAACATTGCCAAAGCCTATGCCCAGGCAACCGGTGGTGACGAGGCATCGGCCCTGGGGATACTCGACAAATACCGCAGCCAGTACCGTGTCTCCATCGAAGATTTTGCCGAACAGGTGCATGCGTATATCGAGCGGCAATCGCCCGATTTCCGTCTGAACTTCTTTGTCGATGAGGTCGGTCAGTACATCGCTGAAAACGTCAAGCTGATGACCAACCTCCAGACCATCGCCGAGAGCATGGCCACCAAATGCCGAGGCCGCGCATGGGTCATCGTGACCGCCCAAGAGGACATGGGAACAGTTGTCGGCGAGATGGGCAAACAGCAAGGCAACGACTTCTCGAAAATCCAGGCCCGGTTCGCCAACCGCATGAAGCTGACCAGCGCCGACGTGGCGGAGGTTATCCAGAAGCGTCTGCTGATGAAAACCGAAGAAGGCGTTCGTCTGCTCTCGGACATCTATCACGCTCAGTCCAACAATTTTAAGACCCTGTTCGACTTTGCCGACGGCTCGCAAACCTACCGGAACTATCAGGATCGGGAGCACTTCATTCACAGCTATCCGTTCATTCCGTACCAGTTCGCGCTGTTCCAGTCGGCCATTCAGAATCTGTCGCAGCATAGCGCCTTCGAGGGCAAGCACAGCTCGGTGGGCGAACGTTCCATGCTGGGTGTGTTCCAGCAGGTGGCGATCCAGATTGGGGATCATGAAATCGGTCAGCTGGCGACCTTCGACCTGATGTTCGAGGGCATCCGCAACGCGCTGAAGTCCAACATTCAACGGGCCATCATCCAGGCCGAAAACCATCTTGATGGTCCGTTTGCGATCCGGCTGTTGAAAACGCTCTTCCTGGTCAAATACGTCAAGGAGTTCAAGCCGACTCTTCGCAACCTGTGCGTCCTGATGCTCGACGGCTTCAATCAGGATCTGCCCGCACTGCGGAAACGGGTCGAAGAAGCCCTCAGCCTCCTTGAACAGCAGACCTACGTGCAGCGCAATGGCGAGCTCTACGAATACCTGACCGACGAGGAAAAAGACGTCGAGCAGGAAATCAAGAACACCGAGGTGGAATCATCGGATGTTGCCGCCGAGCTTGAGAAGATCGTTTTCGACCACGTCATCAAGCAACGGAAGATTCGTTACGACGAGAATGGCCAGGACTACCCGTTCTCCAGAAAGCTCGATGATCGACTGCACGGGCGCGAGTACGAGCTGGCCATCCATGTCATCAGCCCGTTCCATGAAAACGCCGAAAGTGAGTCCATCCTGCGGATGCAGAGCATGGGCCGGGACGAACTGCTGATTCTGATGCCTGCGGATGAACGCCTCGTTCGCGACATCCTCATGTACAAGCGGACGGAGAAATACATCCGCCAGAATATCTCGATCACGCAACAGGAGGCGGTCAAACGCATCCTGACCGACAAGGGCTTCCAGAACCGGGAACGGTATGCCGAGCTGCAGCAGCGCGTTCAAAACCTGATGGGCAAGGCCAAATTGTTCGTGGCAGGAGCCGACATCGAAATCGGTTCCGAGGATGCCCAGACCCGAGTGCTGCGCGGATTCCACGAGCTCATCTCCCGCGCCTATCCGAACCTTCGCATGCTGCGCGGCATCACCTACACCGAAAACGACATCGCCAAATGCCTCAAGCATTCACAGCAGGGGCTGTTCGGCAACGACGCCACCTCCCTGGCCGAGTCCGAGCAGGAGCTGTTGGCGTTCATTCAGAGCAATAACCGGGGTGGCGTGCGTACCACGCTGAAAAACCTGCTGGAGAAATTCGAGCGCAAACCCTACGGCTGGTACTACGCCGCCGTGCTTTGCACCTTGGCCAACCTGTGCGCTCGCGGCAAGGTCGAGGTTCGCACCGACGGCAACCTGCTGGAAGAGGACGAGTTGGAACGGGCGCTGCGCAACACCCATGGCCACGGCAATGTGGTGCTGGAACCGCAGGTCGAGTTTACCGCATCGCAGGTCCGCGCCCTCAAGGAGTTCTTTGAGGACTTCTTCGATGCCCCGCCCCGCGCCAGTGAAGCGAAGGCGCTCGGCAAAGAGACCGGGACCGCGCTCCAGGAACTCATGCATCAGCTCAACCCGCTGGCGGCCCAGGCTGGGCAGTACCCATTCCTGAATGCGCTGACACCGGTGCTTGAGAAGCTCAAGGAGCTGACCGGTAAGCCCTACACCTGGTATCTGACCGAACTCACCCGCCAGGAAGACGCGCTGCTCGATATGAAGGAAAGCGTCATCGACCCTGTCCGTAAATTCATGAGCGGCCCGCAGAAAGGCATTTTCGATAACGCCCGCAAGTTTGTTCAAAGCCAGGAGCCCAACTTCGCCTACATCGAAGGCGATGAAACCGCGCAGGTAGTCGCCAGCCTGACCGATCCTGAATGCTTCAAGGGCAACCGCATGCAGCAGGTGAAGACGCAAGTCGAAACTCTGCAGGAGAAGGTTACAGCCCAGATCGAGGCCGAGATTGTCAAGGCCAAGGAAACGGTCGCCGCCCTCAAAGATCGCCTCTGCGGCATGGCCGAATTCGGCGCACTGAACGGCGATCAGCAGGAGCAGATCACCCGCCCGTTCAACGAATTCAACGTGGCTATCGAGCGCCAGAAGCTGATTGCCGTTATCCGCGACACCCTGCGCCGGTTTGAGGAAAGCGACTACCAGCGCCTGCTTTCGCAGATGACATCCTGGGCGCAACCGGCACCAACACCCGAGCCTGCTCCGGAGCCCGGCGAAACCACCAAGCCGGATGAAGGTGCGAAGCCCACGCCACCGGCCAAACCGGAACCGCGCATCGAGTATGTGCCCAGCCGCTCGGTGAAGGTCTCTTTCGATAAAGCCTGGCTGGCCGACGAGACCGACGTGGAACGCTACCTGGAATCCATGCGCGAGGCGCTGCTGGATGAAATCCGCAAAGGAAAAAGGATTCAAATATGATCGAGCGTCTTGAACTGAAAAACCTCACGGTCTTCACCGGTCTGACACTGGAGCTCTCGCCCAAAATCAACGTGATCATCGGCGAGAACGGCACCGGTAAAACCCACCTGCTCAAGGCGGCCTATGGGCTTTGCGCCGGTGCGCCCCTGTTTAAGAACAAGCCCGATACCGGCGACGATGAACTCGAAGCGGCGCTGACCGCCAAGCTGCTGCGCCTTTTCATGCCGCTCGACGACAAGCTCGGCAAGATGCATCGCCAGGGCGCGACCGACCAGGCCTATCTGTCGGCCCGGTTCGCGGGGGGGCAGAAGATTGCCGCGACCTTCTTCAACAACTCGAAAGCGCTGGCAGTACAGGATCGCACCAACTACGAGCAGTACCAGGCCGAGGCGGTATTCATCCCGACCAAGGAAGTCCTCTCGTTCATGAAGGGGTTCAACAGCCTGTACGAGAAATACGGCCTCTCCTTTGACCAGACCTACCAGGACATCTGCCTGTTGCTGGATCTCCCCGAGGTCCGTCCGGAAACCCTGCACGAAAAATCCAAATGGGCCATGTCGGAGATCGAAGGCATCTGCGGCGGCCGTTTCGTTTTCTATGGCGGCGGCAAGGTCACCTTCAAAACCGAGAATGCCGAATACTCCGCCAACTCCATGGCCGAAGGCTTCCGCAAGGCGGGGATACTCTCGCGCCTGCTGGAAACCGGAGCGATCCAGCCCGGTGTCAGCGGCCCGCTGTTCTGGGATGAACCAGAATCCAATCTGAACCCCAAGCTGATGAAGCTGCTCGTGCAGATCCTGCTGGAGCTGTCACGAAACGGCCAGCAGATCATTCTGGCAACCCACGACTATGTGCTGCTCAAGTGGTTCGATCTGCTCATGGACAAGGGCAAGGATGACCACGTGCGCTTCCATAGCCTGTACCGTGACGCGGACACTTCCGAGATCAAAGTCGCCTCCACCGAGGACTACCTGAAAATCACGCCGAACCCGATTGACGAGGCCTTTGGCTTTCTCATCAACCAGGAGATCGAAAACGACATGGGAGGCCTCGGCAAATGAAGATCGTTGAGGCTGACGGTTTCGAATTCCGCTTTGAGGATGCCCTGGACGCATTCGTCTTCGACGAGACGGATAGCACCAAACCGACATTCCACGGAGCGCCCATGAAAGGCGTCGACATCGTCGCCGAGTTCGCTGAGGCCTATGTCTACGTGGAACTGAAGGACTATGACGACCCGTCGATTTATGACGTCCTCGGCGCGGCGACCGAAGACGAGACAAACTCGCGGCAAGCCAGCTTCAAGTGGCTGAAGAACTACCTGAAGTACAAATTCCGGGATTCCTACCTCTACCGGCATGCCGAGCAGAAGGTTGATAAGCCGGTTCACTACGTCTGCCTGATCACCTTTGACAACGCCTTGAACAGCCGGATGCAGAAATCCCTGAAACAGGAGCTGCCGGTGGGCAAAGCATCACGCCGCTGGGTCCAGGCCCTGGCCACAAGCTGTCATGTCGTCAACCTGGACAAATGGAATGAAAACTTCCCCAAGTGGCATGTGCATTCGGTTAAGCACGGCAGAACTCCAGGTTACGTTGTCTTGAGCGATTCGGGTCCACGAACTCGTGCTTCAGCAGATATTCCAGGCGCTTCCATGTTCGGTTGCCC
>Ga0334890_1000656_pt1 | contig 58268 bp, 51 predicted proteins | sample GraSluR1_MG_3_FD_207220 | JGI IMG/M metagenome (GOLD analysis project Ga0334890, IMG submission 207220) | Sludge microbial communities from methane-producing bioreactor in Wageningen University, Netherlands - Granular Sludge_31_08-R1 | ecosystem: Engineered > Bioreactor > Anaerobic >... | reverse complement strand
GACCCGACCCGGTTCTTCGGCGACGCTGGCCCTGCGGATCACTTGGCTCAACGGCGAATGGGACCGCTTCTGGCAGAACCGCCCCATGGCCGCCTAGAATCTACCTACAAACGTGCAGTGCACCCCCGCTGCACGCAGCACCGCAGCATGAACTGTGGGCATTCGCGCAAAACCGCAAACACGATGCGACCGCCCACCGGCCGAGAGCCGCCGGCGGGGATACACAGATTCAACGGCCGCTGAGATGTACAACGTGACACAACGGCTACTGCGGTCGCCGCTCCAGGATGATCTCGTTGGCGAAGACGCGATCGTCGTCGGCGTACTTCGAGACGAACGCCTGCAAGTCCTTCGTCGAAGCCGTCAGAACAGGCCGGTCCTCGACCGACTCGAACGCGATCGGACTCGGTCGCCCTTCGAGCAACTCCTTCATCTTGTCGTCATCGGTCAGCCAGATCGACATGCGGTTCCCACTGAGGTTCACTTTGGCAAACATGTGAGCCCGCACCAGGAAAAAGGCGTTGTAGAACAGCTCGGCCTCTTCCGGATCGTCCAGTCCCGACGGCAGCACATCGGGGAAGACATCCATGAAGACGTTGTTTTGGAGTCTCACCAGGCAGACGAAGAACGATCCTTTGCGGCCCTCCGGATCGGTCAGGCTGAGGTGGTAGACCTTGTCCGAACTGTCTTTCAGCGCGCGGGGCAGTGTATCGGCGCCGTCCGAGTCAAGACGCGTGAACACCCATGCGCTGCGCACGTCGCTGGGGTTCTCCACCCACGTGCCGAGCAACTGCTCGTCGAAGATGAGCGTGTCCCTTGTGAAGAGCGGCTGCAACGAAATGATCGGGACACAGCCGCCGAGGAGAATCGCCAAACCATAGAACAGGGCTTTCTTCGCTCTCATACCAGGTCTCCTTAACTCGTTTGGTTGCTTTCGGCTGTCGCTTCAGGAGGACACCCAAGGCACCCGCCCAGACCGTGCATACGATTATACCACCTTCCGGCCCGATCTGAAAGCGGCTTGCGGCGGCGGGGCAAAGTCGCTACAGTGCACAACCCGCATCCACGAGGGTATAATGGCCCCTTATGCAGGAATGAGAAATGCCCCAATTGGAGCCCATCGAATGGTTTGTCGTCGCACTTTCGGCGGTGGTCGTCGGCGTCTCCAAGACCGGAATACCGGGTGTCGGCATCCTGCCGGCGATCCTGATGGCGCTGGTGCTGCCGGCCCAGGAGTCGGTGGGCACGCTGCTGGGCATTCTCATCCTGGCCGACCTGTTCGCGGCCGCCTATCACCGGCGAAACGCCCAATGGTCGCACATGATTCGCCTGCTCCCGCCCGCGTTCGCCGGCATCGTCGCGGGGTTCTTCGCATTGAAGGTCATCGACGATCGCCAGCTCAGGCCCATCATCGGCGCCATCGTGCTGGCGATGCTGGCCCTGAACCACTGGCGAACCCGCAGCCGAGACGCAGACATCCACGTGCCGACGCAATGGTGGTTTGCCGTCGGGCTCGGCCTCATGGCCGGGCTGACCAGCATGATGGCCAACGCCGCCGGACCGATCGTGGTCATCTACCTGCTGGCCATGCGGCTGCCCAAGGTCGCCTTCGTCGGGACCAGCGCGTGGTTCTTTTTCGTCGTCAACTGGCTCAAAGTCCCCTTCAGCATGAAGCTCGCCATGATGACGCCCGAATCCCTCAAGCTCAATCTGATGATGCTGCCGGCTATCGCCCTGGGAGCCGTCCTCGGCATCTTCTTTCTCAAACGCATCCCCCAGAAGGCCTTCAACGCGGCCATGCAGATCCTGGCCGCCGCCGCCGCAATCAAACTGCTGTTCTGAAGACAACGTGATAGCCTTTGAGATGATATGGGCCGACGAGAATGGCCCCAGGTATTATGAGTGGACAAAGCGAGCAGAACATAACGGACCAGCGCAGACGACGCATGCTTCGGAACGACCTTCAGGGGCGGGACATCACCGACCCGGACGTGCTGCGAGTCATGATGGAGGTCCCCCGCGAGGCGTTCGTGCCGGAGGGATACCGCAGCCAGGCCTATGCGGACGGGCCGCTGCCGATCGGGTCGGGCCAGACGATCTCGCAGCCCTATATCGTTGCGCTGATGACGCAACTGCTTCGCCTCAATCCTGAGTGCGAGGTGCTCGAAATCGGCACGGGCAGCGGCTACCAGACGGCGATTCTGGCCCGCCTGGCCGCAAGGGTTTGCACCGTCGAGAAATCCGAAGAGTTGTCGTCCCGCGCCCGCAAGGTGCTGAACAGGCTCGGCATCGCCAACGTGGAATTCCGCGTTGGCGACGGCAGTGCCGGCTGGCCTGAGCCGCGCCGTTTTGATCGCATCGTTCTCACCGCGGCTGCGCCGGCGCTACCGGCGCCCCTGGTGGCGCAACTCGCCGAACGCGGCATAGTCGTTGCGCCGGTCGGCTGCGGTTCAAGCCAGACGCTGGTCGTCGCGGAGAAGTTCCAGGGCAAGCTGATCGAGCGGCCCGTCTGTGGCTGCCGTTTCGTCCGGCTCATCGGTGAATACGGGTTCGGCCCGTGAGGCGAAGTCGCGCTGGCAGCATCGCGTCGGAACTGATAGGATAGCCGGCCACTATGAAGGCAGGAGAACACCCACAGACGGGACCCGCATCGATTCGGGCTCATGGCGACCGAGGCATCGAGCCCCTGCGAGACAACGGGCATGGGCAAGGCCATGAGGGGGGCACGGTCACGCCTTCGACCCCCGTGCAATACGTCAAGGGGGTCGGTCCCGCCCGCGCCAAGACCTTCGCCCAGTTGGGCGTCCAAACGGTCGGCGATCTGCTGGAGTATTATCCGCGCGACTGGGTCTTTGCGCCGAGTCCGGTGAAGATCGCGCAACTGCGACCGAACGAAACCGCCAGCGTCATTGCCCAGGTCGAATCGACCGACGATCGGGACTATCGGCGTCCCCCCCTCTTCGAGGCGACGATCAGCGACGACACGGACACGTGCCGCGTGGTCTGGTTTCACGGCGGCTACCTGCGCAATCAGCTCCAGCCGGGGCAGGTCGTCATGCTCTCCGGCAAAGTCACGCTCTTCAAGCATCAGCTCCAGATGACCAATCCGAAGTTCATGGTGCTCGACGAGGCCCATGCCCAGCCCAATCTGTATTTCAGCGGCGGCGTATATCCCGCCTCAGCCCATCTGTCCAGCGCCCAAATCAAGCGAATCATCGTCCCGCTGCTTGGGAAGCTCGACGATCTGGTCTGCGAGTTCTACGAGGACGACTTCCGCACGAAGAACCGCCTGATCGGCCGCAAGGAAGCCTTCGCGTGGATTCACATGCCGCCCGATGAGGAGAAGCTCGCCCAGGCCAAACGCCGGCTCAAGTTCGACGAGCTGTTCCTGATGCAGCTTGGCTTGGCCCTGCGCCGCTATCGCATCCAGCACTTCTCGTCGGCGGTCGCCTGCACGTGTTCGGACGAAGTGGACAGTCGGATTCGCAAGCGGTTTCCGTTCCTGCTGACGGAGGACCAGGACGAGTGCATCGCCGAGATTGTCGCGGACATGGGACGCACCGAGCCGATGAATCGACTGCTGCAAGGCGACGTCGGATCCGGCAAGACCGTCGTGGCCCTGTATGCCGCCCTCTTGGCGGTCGCCAACAGGACGCAGGTCGCCATCATGGCGCCGACGGAAATCCTGGCATCGCAGCATTACATCAGCATGGAGCGGTACCTCAAGAACAGCCACGTCCGGCGCGTGTTGATCACCGGCGGCCTGACGGGCAAGAAGCGCACCGAGCTTCTGGAACAAATCCAGTGTGGAGAGATCGACATCGTCGTCGGTACGGTCGCTCTGCTTCAGAAGGACATCGAGTTTCGCCGGCTCGGGTTGGCTATCATCGACGAGCAGCACAAGTTCGGCGTCCATCAGCGGGCGCTCCTGCGCAAGAACGGCACGCCGCATTGCCTCGTGATGACCGCCACGCCGATCCCGCGTACGCTGGCGATGACCGCCTTCGGAGACCTGGACGTCTCGATCATCCGACACACCCCGCCCGGGCGAGGGGCTGTCATCACGCGATGGGTCGAACCGGGCCGCCGTGAGGACGCCTACAGCTTCATTCGCGAACGGCTCAAAGCGAAGAAGCAGGCCTATTTCGTTTATCCGCGCATCGCCGGCGTCGAAGAATCCGGCAAAGACATCCAGGCGGCCACCGACGCGTGGAAGGAACTGGCCGAGACGGTCTTCCCCGAATTCAACGTCGCCCTGTTGCACGGGCAGATGCCCTCAGCGGACAAGCAGCGCATCATGGCGGAGTTCCGAAAGGGCCGGATCAGCGCGTTGGTCTCCACCGTCGTGATCGAAGTCGGCGTCGACGTGCCCAACGCCACGATCATGGTGATCGAGGCGGCCGACCGGTTCGGTCTGGCCCAGCTCCATCAGCTTCGGGGCCGCATCGGACGCGGCGAATCGAAGTCCTACTGCCTGCTCTTCGCCGAGACCGACAGCGAGGTCGCGCGCAGCCGGCTCGACGTGATGACGCGAACGCACGATGGCTTCGAGATCGCCGAGCAGGATCTGCGCCTTCGTGGCCCGGGCGAGCTGTTCAGCGCCCGCCAGCATGGATTGCCCGACCTGAAGATCGCCAATATCGTCGACGATTCCGAATTGCTGGTACTGGCCCGCAAGCACGCCTTCGAACGGGCAAGCCGGGACCCCATGCTTGCCGAAGAATCGAGCCGCAACATCCGCCGGGCCCTGCTGGCCCGATTCGGTGATACGCTCGGACTGGCCGACATCGCATAGGCGACCGAATCGGTCGTTTGGGCCACACCACGCCCCCTGAACGACCCCGCCTGAGACTGGCTTTTTGCTGGAACTCCACGGCGAAAGAGTGTAAAAGGCCGCTTTGACCTGATCGCAGAGAAGGATCCGGAGCCAGGCGGCACCCATGCGGATCGCATACAAGAACAACAGAGTCGAGAGGACGGTCGCCATCGTCAAGACCGGCGCTTCGGCGGTAGTGGTGGCGTCGTTCGTGATTCTCTTTGGGTTCGACGAGCCGTTCGTGCCGCTGCCGGTTCTCTTTGGTGTTCAGCTCGGCATGCTGTGCGTCTTCCTGGCCGGGAAGGTCGTCCGCCTCTCCAACGCCGAGTCAAAGAAGGAGTACATCCTCGCCAACTGGTTTGAGATCCCCATGCTCGCGGCGCTGGCGGTCGCCGTTTTCGGTTCGGGGCGATGGTTCAGTGAGACGCAGCCCGATCGCGTGCGGCACCTGGCGGTGGGCATCTACCTGATTATCGAAGTCACCGTGAAGGTCTGCATCGCCACCGTGAGGCTGGCCGCCTCGGGCAAGAACCCGACCAAGACATTGATCGCCAGCTTCGTGGTCCTGATCGTCACGGGCGGCGGCCTGCTCATGCTCCCGCGGGCCTCCACGGCCGAGCCCCTGAGCCTCATCGACGCCTTGTTCACCGCAACCAGCGCCACGTGCGTAACCGGCCTGGTCGTCCGGGACACCGGCCAGGACTTCACCTTCATGGGACAGGTCATCATCCTGATCCTGATCCAGCTTGGCGGCCTGGGCATCGTCGTCTTCGGAGCCGTCTTCGCCCTGCTGCTGGGCCAAGCCTTCAGCGTTCGCGAATCGGTCGCGATGCAGGATGTGCTCAGCGCCCAGACGCTCAGCCGGATCGGCAATATGATCCTCTTCATCTTCATCGCCACGCTAATTGTGGAGGCCGCCGGAGCCGTATTGCTGTACCCCATGTGGACCAAGGTCCCTGGCTGGCAGAACGATTCGCATCCTCAATGGTTCTGCAGCGCCTTCCATTCCATCAGCGCCTTCTGCAATGCGGGTTTCGCCCTCTTCGACGACAGCCTTATCCGCTACAATCGGCAGTGGCAGGTTTATGCCGTCATCTGCCCGCTGATCATCCTGGGTGGGCTGGGGTTCGGCGTCCTCTACAACCTGGCCAACATGGCAGGCAACCGAATCCAACGGTCCTTCAAGAGACGCTTCAACAAGCAGTACAAGCTTCAGATGGAAGTCCCCAAGCGGATGCGCCTTCAGACCAAGGTGGTCTTGAGCGTCAGTGCCCTGCTGATCGTCTTCGGCACGCTGGCCATTCTGCTGCTCGAACGCTACGCCGGCGCCCCTTCGGCCGACCGGCGATTCGACGTGCCGACCGCTTTGTTCCAGTCGGTGACAGCCCGGACTGCCGGGTTCAACACTGTCGACATCACCACGATGACCCCATCCAGCAAGATCGTCCTGATGATGCTCATGTTCATCGGCGGCTCGCCCGGCTCCAGCGCCGGGGGGATCAAGACGGTGACGCTGGCGGTGATCGTCATGACCGTGTTCGCCACACTGCGCAAACGCGGCGACGTCGAGATGTTCCGGCGCAGCGTGCGATTGGTCGTCGTCGGTCGCGCGATCACCGTCGCGCTGCTGTTCGTGGCGGTTCTGTTCGCCACCATGCTGGCGCTGAGCGTTACGGAAGCCCCTCTGTCCGGAGGCTTCACCATGCTGGACCTCATGTTCGAATCGGCGTCGGCGCTGGGGACCGTGGGGCTCAGCACGGGGGTCACTCCCACTTTGACAACGGCCGGAAAGGTCATTATCATAGTCGTCATGCTGATTGGGCGGTTGGGACCGCTCACGCTGCTGGCGGCGCTGACGTTCAATCTGAAACCAGTCCGGTACAACTATCCGGACGAGGCGATTATTGTCGGCTGAGGAACGGATTGCATGAGACGATTTGCCGTCATAGGGTTGGGCCGTTTCGGCCAGAAGCTGGCCATCGCACTGGCGATGAGCGGCTCGGAAGTCATCGCCATCGACCGGGATCGAAACGAGGTCGAACGGATTCGCGACCAGGTCAGCCATGCCGTCCGCCTCGACAGCACCGACGAAGAGGCGATGAAAGCCCAGGGCGTCGACAAGGCCGACGTCGCGATCGTTGCACTGGGCCAGGAGAGTTTCGAGGCCGCGATCCTCACCGTCGTCAATGTACGTCAGATGGGCGTCAAGCAGATCTACGCGCGCGCCGAGAGTCTCATCGCCGGGGAGGTCTTCTCCAAGGTCGGCGCAACCGAGGTGATCTATCCGGAGATCGAATCGGCGCAGCGATGGGCATACAAGCTGATCGCCCCGCAGATCGGCGAGAAGATCGACTTCGGTCCCGGTTACAGCCTCGCCCGGATCAAGGCCCCGCCGAGCTTCGACGGCAAGACCGTCATGGACCTGCAACTGCGACAGAAGTATAAGGTCAACCTGGTCATCATCAAACGCAGCGACGAGGCAAGGGCCCGCAAGGACGAGAAGGAATCGATCATCAACATCCCCATGCCCGATACGGTCGTCTATGCCGATGACATCCTGATGATCGCCGGCTCCGACGGCGACCTCGCCAAACTCCCGCAGGAGTGACGAGCATGAAGACCCAGGTGTACTTCCGACACGGGCGGAGACTGTCGGGCTGGGACTACGGGTTCTCGATCGCCAGTCTCTCTCGCAGCAGTCACCTGCTCGTTCCCGGAGCGAACACGATGAGAATCCAAGTCCGCCAGGAAGGTGGGTTCATCGGCTCGGACCTGGAATTCCTGTCTTTCGAAACCGAGGACGACCATGTCCGCTATCGCCACCGTGTCGTGCCGCGGAAGACGCCCGTGCTCTCGGCAAGCGGCACATAGCGATTCCAGCTACACCTGGCGGTGTTGGCGAAGGAGATCGAGGAGGTGCTGCATATCGGCCGGTAAGGGGGCTTCGAATCGGACGCGCTGTTCGGTGGTCGGGTGGGTGAATTCGAGGGTCCAGGCGTGCAGGGCGCAGCGACCAATGACGGGCTCCTCGACGGCCGGCTCGGCGTCGGCCAGTTGCCACGGGTAGACGAGCTTTCCGCCGTACATGTCGTCGGCCACGATCGGGTGCCCCAAATGCGAGAGATGTACGCGGATTTGATGCGTCCGTCCCGTCTGGGGCTTACAGTGGATCAACGAAAATCCGCGAAACGCCTCGATGACCTCATAGAACGTTACGGCCTCCTTGCCCGTTTCCGTGCGGACCGCATACTTCTCCCGCACCTTCGGATGCACGCCGAGGGGGGCATCGATTCGGTCGGCGGTCAGTTCGGGGGTGCCGTGGACGATCGCCAGATAGCTCTTCGCGACCTGGCGAAACTCGAACTGCCTGGCGACCTTCCACTGGGCCACATCGTGCTTGGTCACCACCATCACGCCCGTCGTGTTGCGGTCGAGCCGATGGACAATGCCCGGGCGGAACTCGCCGAGCCCGCTGGACAAACGCTCGGAGTAATGCGCCAGAGCGTTGACCAGGGTTCCATGCTTGTTGCCTCGCGCCGGATGCACGATCAAGTCGGGCGGCTTGTTCAGGACGATCAGATCGTCATCCTCATAAAGGACGTCGAGGGGGATGTCCTCCGGCTCGATCTCCTTCCTCTCCGGCTCGGGCACCACGAACTCGACTACGTCCCGATGGCTAAGCTTGAAGCTGGGCTTGACGGGCTGTCCGTTGACCTTGACCGCACCGGCCCTGATGGCGTTCTGGATGAAGTGCCGGCTCAGGTTGCGGAAGCGTCCGTGCAGATACTTGTCAATCCGCCGCTCGCGCAGTGAGACGCCCACGTGGAGCGTTACCGGCTGACCGTAAACATCGGGCAACTCGCACATGGCACGGTGGATCAGTCGTTCGCCGGCTCGTTGACCTCGCCGACGACGGTCTCCGGCACCACGGTCAAGTCCGTAACGGGCTCAATCGCCTCGTCGCTTTCGGGCACCGGCGGCGCGAAAAAGACGTCATCGGCCGGCGGGATCTGAATCGTCGGCACGTCCACGCCCTTCGGCGCAGGCGGCGCCGGTCGGAACGCAACGGCGCCGCGATAGTCGTCCACGGTCTTGAGACGATGGGCAGCGGCGGCCTGGGCGGCTGTGCCGTCGTAGTCGACGTTTCTCGCCACGGCCCGGTAGATCTCTTTGGCCTCGTCGAAATCGCCCAGCTCCTCGGCGCACAATCCCAGTCCGAACTCCGCCGTGGCGGACAGCGCCGGAATCGATGCGCCGCGAGTCAGGGCCTGCTGGTAGCTGCTCTGCGCCTGAGCGATCTGTCGGGCCACCTCTTCGCTGCCGGTGTCCGCCAGGCGGAAATGCAGTTCGCTCCGCAGCGCTTCGGCATGTTTGATCAGCGCCAGTGCCGCCATGCGGTCGTTGCCGGTACCGTCGGCGAAGGTCTTCAGATCCTGCGCGACGGGCAGCAGAGCGATCGACTGGTCTATCCCCTGGCTGGCGGCCTGCGCAACCGTCATCTTCTGGCCGGGAATCTGCGTCACCAGATGGGTCAACTGGAGCTGCTGGCGGACTGAGACCACGTCCTTCCGATAAAACCGCACGAAATACACGCCAATCACTAAAACAAGCACCACGCCAGCGCCGATCAGCGTCGTCCGATTCTCCCGGGCCCACTGAGGAAAGTTCGCGAGCCAGTCGGCCAATTCGTTGGTCTTCAGTTCATGCCGATGATCCGATTTCATACTGGTTCTCCATGTCCACGCCTGGACCCACCGGCCCGGTTATCGGGCCATTCACAAGACAAACCCTTATGCTAACAAATTCGGCTTGCAATGCAACTGCCCGGAATGTAGAATTTTGGGCTGCTACTTATTGAAAGGACGCACATGCTGGGGATGGACGCAAAGCCACACCCGAACGCAAAACGATACACCTGTCTCCACCGGCATCAGGGGGTCATCATCGGCCTTCTCGCAGTGCTCCTGGCCGCGGCTGCGATCTCCGAAGCGTACGGTTCAACCGAAGGGCTCTGGGACCCGCAGCGGTACATCGGCATCGAGGAAATCAAGCCCGGCATGGAGGCGTATTGCCTGACCGATTACGGCGAGAACGGGGTCGAGAAGTTCGAATTAAAGGTACTGGACGTCGTCTACAATATCGACCCGGGCCAGAACGCCATCCTCGTCATGGGCCTGGACGAGCGTTTCAAGCACACCGGTGTAGTAGGCGGATGCAGCGGTTCTCCGGTCTACATCGACGGCCGCCTGGCCGGAGCGCTGGCCTTCGGCTGGACCTTCGCGAAAGACCCTCTGTACGGCGTGACGCCGATCAAGGAAATGCTCCAGGTCGGACAGACCAATCCGACGCTGGCGGCCCGACCGACCCGGCGGCCGTCGGGTTTGGTTTTCGATTTCTCCCAGCCAATCAACCTCGGACTGATCAGCGAGCAGGTTCTCAGCCGCAGGCTCATCGGGCCGTTCGGCCCCAGCGGCTCCGGTGCCTTGCCCCGCCCGCTGCTACTGATCTCCGGCCTCCCGACCGAGGCGTGCCAGGAGGTTGCCTCGCAGTTCGATGCGATGGGATTCATGGCCGTCCCGAGCCTCAGCGGCACTGCTGCTGCATCGGATGACGAGGTATTCGAACTGAAGCCCGGGGCCACAATGACCATGCCTTTGGTTTCGGGCGACATCAACGTCAACGTGCTCGGCACGGTGACGGAGGTCCGAGGCGACCGCGTGTATGGATTCGGGCACAGCTTCCTCGGATACGGCGCGGTCAACCTGCCCATGGCCGGTGGCAAGGTGTATACGGTCATCTCCAATGTGATGCGTTCGTTCAAGCTGGGCACCGCAGGGAAGATCCTCGGCACGATCACCGTCGATGAAATGACGGCTGTTTCCGGACAGATCGGCGTCGAGCCCAATATGGTGCCGTTGTCGATTCGCATCGAACGGTACAATGACAGCGAACCTCGCACCTACCATTGCCGGCTCGCCTACAACGAAACGTTGACGGCCACACTGGCTCGCTCGGCTATCACCGGGGCGGCCTTGCGGTTGGGCCCCTTGCCTCCGGAGCACATGATCGAGTACACCGCGGGGATCCATCTGGACGACGGGCAATCCATCCGCTTCGGCAACGTCTCGTCAAGCATGGGGCTGGTGGAACCCGCCTCGGAGATCGTCAGTTCGCTGAGCCTGCTGATGAACAATCCCTATGGATCGGTCAGAATCGAGTCTATGGATTTCACGGCGCGCATCCAGCCGCAAGGCATCACATCGCATCTGTGGTCGGTCGAGGTCGCCACGCCGAAGGTCAAGGCCGGCGATGACATCGAAGTCGACATCATCGTCGAATCCTACCTCGCAGAGAAACGAAAATACCGGGCCACTCTGCCCGTGCCGAAAAACGTCGCCCCCGGCAAGTATGCTCTGATGCTCTGTGGGGCCCCGGAATACGAGCGTTTCCTGGCCAAGACGGTCCCCCATCGATTCATTGCCACGAGCTATCAGACGCTCGTGGATGCCCTGAACATGGCGTTGAACATCCCTCGGACCAAGCTGTACCTCGTTCTCGTGCTTCCGCCGGGCGGCATCACGCTCGACAGAGCGGAGTTGCCCGATCTGCCGGGAACCAAGAGCGTCGTTCTGCAGAGCGACAAGAGGGCGATGCGGGTCCAACCGTACCCGCACTGGATCGAGAAGGCCGTGGAGACGGGCACCGTCGTCCGCGACAGAGAAATCGTGCCCATCGTTGTGGAAGAGTGATTCGACCATCCCACCCGACAAGGTGGATCGAGAAGGCAGGAGTCGATACAAGAGACCTCCGTTCGACGAATGGGTCGGGCGACCGAACCGTCGGGGCGGTGCTTTCAAGACAGGGAGTTGACATGAGAATGGAATTTCGCTGTTGGAACCCGTTGCGAATCGCCGTATGCACGCTGATGATCGGCCTGCTGGTCGGTTCCAGTGCAGCGGTGACCAGCAAGATCACACGGCAGTCCACAAGCAGGCAGTTTCTCGAAGGCAAGGCCGAGGGCGTCGTGATCGGCTCGCGCGGGACCATCCAACTGGGTCGGGCCGCCAAAGTGCTCGCCTCCGAACTCGACGACGTCTGGTCGGTCAACAGCATCGTCGCCAGCGGGGGCTCGGTCTACATCGGCACCAGCCCGAACGGCAGCATCTACAAGTACCGCCTGGGCGCCCTGACGAAGATCTATCCGACCGAAGCCGAGACGACCATCGACAAGGACCGGCCCGCCGTTGCCAGAGCCTCGGAGGACGGCGAGGTGGTGGAGAAGGACGAGCCGTTCAGCAACGAGCACATCTTCGCCATGGCAGTCGACGTAGCCGGCCGCCTCGTGGTCGGCATCAGCGGCGACCGGTGCCGACTCTGCCGGTACGAGACGGGCACGATGGAGACGATCTTCGAGCCAAGCGACGCCAAGTACATCTTCGCGATTGAAACCGACAGCGTCGGCAACCTCTACATCGGCACGGGCCCGGAGGGCAAGATCTACGTGCTCGATCCGTCGGGCAAGGTCGCTCAACTGGTATACGACAGCCCGGACAAGAACATCCTGTCTCTGGTGGCCGGCAAGGACGGGTTCGTCTATGCCGGGAGCGATACCCGGGGATTGATCTACAAGATCAACCCCCGCAACAAGTCGGCCACGGTCCTCTATCACAGCGAGGAACCCGAGATCAGTGCGTTGCTCTTCGCCGGTCGGACGCCAACGGAGGCGGGATACCTCTACGCCGCTGCCACGTCGGCCAAGGTCGTTCAAAACGAGCAGAAATTCGCGGCCGACCAGGTCGTGTCCGGCCGTCCGGAGCCCACGGAACAAGAGGACCGCGGCGCCACGTCCGACGGCAACGGCGGCCTGACGCTTAAGATCCCCAACACCAGAACAGAGACCGACAAGAAACCTGCCCAACGGCCCGCGCCCGTCGCCCGAGGCAGCAAGCCGGGAACAGCCAGCTATATCTACAGGATCTCCAAGGACGGCTACGTCACCGAGTTGTTCAGCGAAGCGGCGGTCTTTCTTTGTCTGGCCGAACAGGATGACGCCATTCTTCTCGGATCGGGCAACAGCGGCCAACTCTACTCAATCGACCCCTACGCCGAACGCAGCACGATCATCTATGAGGATGAGCGGGCCGCCCAGATCACGGCGGTGGCCACGATCGAAGGAGACGTGTACATCGGGACCGCCAATCCGGCCAAGCTCGTGCTGTTGTCTCCGGACCATGCCCCGGTCGGAACGTACGTCTCCGATTTGATCGACGCCGGCCAGCCCGCCCGATGGGGCAAGCTGCAAATCGACGCCGACATCCCTCGTGGCAGCAAGGTGATGGTCTCCAGCCGCAGCGGAAACGTCAAGGACGCCAACGACCCGACCTTCTCCGACTGGACCGAGGAAGTCGAGATCATCGAGCCGATTCAACTGCGCTGTCCGGTCGGACGCTTCTGTCAGTACCGGCTTACGTTGCACACCCAGGACGGCAAGAGAACGCCGCTGGTCCGCGAGGTGGCCGTTGCCAGTGTGATCCCGAACCTGGCCCCCAAGGTCGAGTCGGTGGAGGTCGCCCGCCTGACGGGCTCCGGCAAGGAAGGCGTCTTCAAGATCACCTACAAGGCCAGCGATGAGAACGACGATACGCTCATCTATAGGATCGACTTCCGAAGAATCGGAAGGGACGGCTGGATCCTTTTGAAGGACGAGATCGAAAGCGACAGCTTCGAGTGGGACGGCAAGACGGTGGAGGACGGTCGGTATGAAGTCCGCGTGATCGCCAGCGACGAGCGGAGCAACAGCCCCTCAACGAAGTTGACGGGAAGCCGGATCAGCGACCCGATTATCGTCGACAACACCCCACCGGTCATCCGCAAGTACAGCCTCGACAAGACCGGCCGAACCGCCACGCTCAAACTCCAGGTCACCGATGAGCTGAGCGTGATCAGCAAGCTCGAATATACGATCAACAGCAACGCTCAGTGGAGGAACGCTCTGCCCGACGATCTGATCTTCGATACGACGGATGAGAGCTTTACGATCGTCACCGAGGAACTGGACCCCGGCGAGCACATCATCGCAGTGAGGATCAGCGACAGCGCCGGCAACACGACCTACAGAACCTTTGAGGTCAGCATGCTGGACAGGTAGCCCGCTGGGCCGAGGGGCATTGCCGCAATGCGAACGGTTGAATTCGAGCAGGTGTGTGGAACGGTGGAGGCGCTTTGCATCGCGGCCTGTCACGAGCTGCCCGACGATGTCCTGGCCGCTCTCGAACGGGCCGCTTCGACGGAATCGCACGCGGGCGCCGCACGCATTCTGACGCAGCTTCTGGAGAACGCCCGCATCGCCGCCGCCGAACGCATCCCGCTCTGCCAGGATACGGGACTGACCGTCGTCTTCATCGAACAAGGCGCCGAGGTTGTCCTGGCCGCGGGGCATCCGAACGGTCCCCCGACGCTTGTCGACGCCGTCAACGAGGGCGTCCAGGCGGGCTACGAGACGGGATTTCTGCGAAAGAGCATTGTGGCCGACCCGCTGAAGGCCCGGATCAACACTCAGACCAATGCGCCGGCGGTCGTGCATCACGTCTTCATTCCAGGAGACGGGCTGACGATCTCCGTCATGGCCAAGGGCGGCGGCTGCGAGAACAAGAGCCAGTTTCGGATGTTCCGCCCCACCGCCGAGACATCCGACGTCGCCGACTGGATCGTCGAGGTCGTCGCCACCGCCGGGGCCGATGCCTGCCCGCCTTTCATTGTCGGCGTGGGGATCGGAGGCAATTTCGAGTCGAGCTGCCTGCTCAGCAAGAGGGCCTTGTTGCGCCGCCTGGGCGAGCCCCATGGCGATGCGTTCTACGCGGAGTTGGAGAGCCAGTTGCTGGCACGAATCAACGCGTTGGGCGTCGGCCCGCTGGGCCTGGGCGGCGATACAACGGCCCTCGGCGTCCAGATCGAAAGCGCCCCCTGCCACATCGCCTCACTTCCCGTCGCGGTCAATATCGAGTGCCACAGCCATCGCCATAAGACGGCGATTCTGTAAATCGAGCGGCGCCGTCCAGATGGGGACCATGAACCGATCAGTCTCCGCTGAGGGGGGCCATCCAATCCGGCCAGTTGACCTCAACGCTCGTGTCGAACCGCTTGCTCCATTGCAGGCGCCAGAGTTCTTTGAGCCCGATCCTGCGCACCGAGTAGTCCAGGAAGACACCATTGATCGCATAGGAGTGGCGATTCATACAGAAACGGTTCATCGAATCGACGTCACCGGTCAGACGTGCGCTGCGGTCGTCGGCTACGGGCGCCGAATCCGTATCGTCCGGCCAGCCACACCAGAACCAGCAGTCCAGAAACAGCGGCACCTGGGCGGCGCCTCGGATGTTCGGGGACTTCCAGAAGGAATCCCTCGGCTTGCCGTAGAGCGTCGCATCGCCGCAGACATAGACCCACCCGTTGATCCCATAGCTGCCCCACGTACCGACCGGACGTTCGCCGCTGGGCGCCACAATGCCCCAGGATGTCTCCGCATCGCCGCCGAGCTCCAGCGAGGCCACCGCCCCGTCCGGCGCCGCGATTCGCTGGGCCACCGGACAGACACGGAATTTGGGGTCCTTGTGATAGTACTTGTACAGCAGGTCGATCCACCGACCGCTATCCGACCTTCGCGTGGGGAACATGCCGTTGTTGTCGTCGGTGTACATGGCCCAGATCGTGCCCCACTGTTTGAGGTTCGACTGGCACACGACCCCCCGCGCCTGCCTGCGGGCGCGCGACAGCGCGGGCATCAGGATCGACATCAACAGCGCGATGACGGCGATAACGACGAGCAGTTCGATCAGGGTGAACCCTCTGCGTCTCTGCATCGTGGACGACTCCTCTCAAACGCCCCACACACGGGCACACCACCCGGTCGATCGCATCCCGTGCGGGCCTAATCCATCGTTCGGTTTCAGCGCGGCATCGCGAGCGTGGTTTCCTTCGGACCCCACACGGTAATGGAGGCCCAATAGAGGTCTTCGTTGTCCGGCTGCGAGGGCGAGAACGCACTCGGCGGGATGCGCTTGCCGAACTCGATGGTCCTCGGATCGACCCACTTGCGATAGTCGGCGTGGCCGTCGGCAAATGAGAACGTGGTGCCGTCGCCGTGCCGCACGGGCGGCGGGTCCCACCACGTCCACTGGTTCGTGTATACGGTCCAGCCGCCCAGGGCCGAGGGGTTCGTCCCGCCGTCGTCCAGGAAGACCCCGCGGAATGCAGGGTCTTTGATCTGCATCCGCCTCTTCAATATCGTCGCACCCATGTCGGGCCAGTCTTTGCAGTTCATCGAGTCCATGATGGAGTAGGTTCGAACCGGCGGGCTCGTCTGATTGTAGTGGTCCATCACCTGTCGCTGCACCGTCGAACACTTGTAAAGCTTCAGGTCGCGCGTGTACGACCACAGCGCGCCGTCCTTGATCGCCTGCTGCCGCTGTTCCTCGGTCATGCCACTGGTCCAATCCCTCTGGACCCAGTACGGACCGTTGGCGGCGACCATCCCGTACTCGCCGGTGTCGCCGTTGACCAGCTTGTCGTCGTTGTCGTCGGCGTACATGATCCAGGCAAGCGTCAACTGCCGCAGGTTGCTCAGGCAGCTCGCCCGGCGACCCTGCTCGCGAACCCGGTTCAACGCCGGCATGAGAATCCCCATCAACACCGCGATGATCGCGATGACGACCAGCAGCTCAATCAGCGTAAAACCAGCCCGGTTGCCACGCTTGGCACAACTCCCTTTCAGCATCATCTTCTGGCCTCCCAGTCTTTCTTTGCGTACATCCGACACGGATCGCACAAAAAAATGGCCGGCCATTCCGACAGCCGACCATGTCTGCGGCCCTTTTTCTAGACATCAATAATCCGGAAACCTCCGAATCCACTGCGGCCAGTCCTCGGCCGTGACCTGGCCGGCCCTCGTAAAACGTCCCATCGTATTGAATGTCCGGTGCCATTTCAGGGTATAGAGTTCCTTCAATCCCACTCTCCGGGCCGAGAAATCGCACATCGAGATGTTCACGAAGCCCGTGTGACGGTTCATGACGGCTCGCGCCATGTGATTGGTGTTGTCGGTCGTCCAGGCAGCCTCTTCGTTCGCAAACGGCGCCTGATTGGGCTGAGGCCAAACATCGAAGCGCAGCGCCTCGACCATCAGGGGGATCTCCGCGGCGCCTCTGACCTGGGGCGTCTTCCAGAAATCCTCGGCTCTTCGGTTTTCCCCGATGTCGCCGCTCGTGACGCCCCTCAGGGCGAGCGTGTACCCGTTGATCGCATAGCTGCCCGCAGTCCCATCGGGGGAGAGATTCGACCCCGTGAAGATGCCCCACGCCGCCTGGAATGGGACCGTGCTGTTTGGTTGCCCGTTCTCATCCTGCACGGTGCCCTGATTCTTGGGACAGAACCAAAGGGGGTTCTTGATCCGACTTTGATACCTCTCCTCCAACTGGGCGAGCCACCAGAAGGCATTACCGGAATCACCACTGTAGAACTGCCCATCGTACGTCTGGAGGTACATCGCGTGGATGAGGTTCCACTGTTTGAGGTTGTTCATACAACCGATCATGTAGCCCTGCTCTCGGACGCGCCGCAGGGCGGGCATCAGGATCCCCATCAGGATGGCGATGATCGCGATCACCACCAGCAGCTCGATCAGTGTAAAACCACGTCGCCTGGTCATAACGAAAACTCCTTCACCGATATATGTTGTTGGAATACCCTTGGAATACCTTCAACCCGAATGTAAGGATGCCTCGAATCGGCTGCCTGTTCCACTGGTTTTTCGGCCCTTCTGTATGGAGACGCGGGTTCGACACACACACATGTCGTATTATAGCCCAACCAGCTTTCCCATGCAAACCAAAACCTTACAATCTCCCTAAGCACCTATTCCCCCGAACATTACATTCAAACCGGCACCTCCAACGTCCGAATATCACTCCGTTGTTCGCAGTTTCGGGGCCGATCGACCCGTGCCTGGACGCTCAGATCGGGGTCGATCCGTCCACCAGGGCCCGCCGGCAGCGATTCGCCAGCTCGACATAGCGGCCCGGCGAAAGCTCCTCCGGGCGAGCCGTCGGGTCGATCCCGCACCGCTCGAACAACCGCATCCAGAGTTCGTGCCCCGCTAGGCCGGCCGGAGCATGCTTGACGCAGGCCCGGAGCATCTTGCGGCGATGGCCCATGAACAGCCCGACCACATCACCAAAGAGCGCGAGATCGTCGATCTCCGCTCGCTTCTGCGGGCGGCAGACGTATCGCACGATGGCCGAATCGACCGCCGGCGGCGGCCAGAACACACCCGGCTTGAGAATGCGAAGGACCTCCACGTCGCCTGTGGCGCCCAGCAGGATGCTCAGCGATCCGTACTCCCTGCCGCCGTGCGCGGCCGCCATCCGCTCGGCGACCTCCTTCTGCACGGTGACGATCATGGCGTCGGCGACCAGCGGTCCATTGACGAGGTTGGCGATGACCGACGAGGCCACATCATAGGGCAGGTTCGAGACCAGTAGCAGCCGAGCAGGGCTTTCTGGTGATGTTGCACTTGTTTTTATCAGACCGGAGGCGACAATTGCCTCAACGACAGCCGGATGGAAGCTGCCCTTGCTCGACAGGACATCGCCCTCGATGAATTCGACGTTGTCGGCGTCGGCCAGTTGCGACCGGGCGATGGCTGCCAGGGTCGGGTCCACCTCGACGGCCACCACGCGCCGGGCTCGCTCGGACAGCGCCGCCGTCATCGAGCCGGTCCCGCAGCCGACCTCAAGAACCGTGTCCTGCGGCCCGATCTGCGCTGCATCGACGACCAGCCGCAGGAGGTTCAGATCCACGAGAAAATGCTGACCGAACCTGCGATTGGGAACGACGCCCGCCGAGGCGAGCAGTTGATGGATCTGGCGTTTGGTCTGCATGGTGGAGAGGCCCTGTCGGACGCTACGTCGGGGGCCCCGAGGACCGCCCATTGGCCGCCGTCCCTGCGAGGCAGGCCCGTCGGACCCGGGCCATGCGAATCGCCGTCAGGATCGCCGATTTCATGCTCGAGGCGCTCGCCTGGTTGCGGCCGGCGATGTCGAACGCCGTCCCGTGGGCCGGAGAGGTCCTTACCGCCGGAATCCCGATCGTGACATTCACCGCATGGTCGCGGTCGAGCAGCTTGATCGGGATCATCGCCTGATCGTGATACATCGCCACTACCGCGTCGAACTCGCCTCGAACCGCCCGCACGAACAGCGAATCAGCCGGAATCGGGCCGGAGCAGTGGATCCCCTGCTCCTGGGCCAGCAGGATCGCCGGCGCGATGATGCGCTGCTCCTCGTCGCCGAATTGGCCGTTCTCGCCGGCATGGGGATTCAGCGCCGCGACACCGATGCGCGGGTTCTCGAGGGAGAAGTACTCCTTCAGGGCATCGTTGAGCAGGTCGATCGGCTCGAATACGCAGCCGATCTTGAACTTGTGCCGTACCTCGAAGAGGGCCTCGTGGATCGTCGCCAGCGCGACCTTCAGCGGCCCGCTGACGAACATCATGGCCTTGCGGACCGCTTTGTATTTCTGGGCGAACATCTCCGTGTGGCCGGGCCAAGCGGCATCGGCCATCTTCCAGCTCTCTTTGCTGATCGGCGCCGTGACGATCCCGTCGATGACGCCCATCTTCTCGGCCTCGATCGCATCGAGGCAGAACCGAATCGACGCTTCACCCGCCACCTGGCTGGGCGCCTTGAGCCAGGGTGGCACGCTGTACTCGTCGTAGTCGGCGACGACCACCTTGAACGGATAGTCGCGGCCGATCTTCTCGTGCTGATGCCGACCCCAGAACGGCTCGATCTCGGCGCGGTCGGCGGCGTAGCAGAGCTGCTCGTTCATGCCGAAGACGATGAACTTGGCGGCCCGGCGGACCTCCGGATCGGCCAGGGCCTTGACCACCACCTCCGGCCCGACGCCCGCCGCGTCGCCCATGGTCACGCCGATGACCATTTGGTCGGAGATCGAATTGTGATTGGCTTTGTTTCTCATACCACCGAAAAACCCGGCGGACACTACTGATATCCGCGTTCTTGGCCCTGCTTCAAAAGCCCATCTGTCTCAACCGCTCGACCGTCAGGGGCTCGTTCTTGGGTAGGATATTCTCCAACTGCCGCCGAACGACCTTGACGATGATGTCGATTTCGACGTTGACCTTGTCTCCTATACGGGCCGAGCCGAGCGTCGTTCTGCTCAGCGTCTCGGGGATCGCCGCGACGCGAAAGCCGGAATCGCCCAGCCCGGCAATCGTCAGGCTCACCCCGTCGACGGCCACCGAACCCTTCGGGACCATCTGACCGAGCATCTCGGCCGAGGCGCCGAACTCGATATCGGCAAACTCGCCCAGCTTCTTGACCGCCCGGATCGTGCCGACCCCGTCGACGTGGCCCTGGACCATGTGGCCGCCGAAGCGATCGGTCGCCAGCATCGCTCGCTCGACGTTGACCAGTGACGACGGTTTCAGCATTGCCAGCGTCGATCTCGCCAGCGTTTCGGGGCTCAGCCCAAACGTCGCGACCGCCCCTTCCAGTCGCGTCACCGTCAGACACGCGCCGTTGATGGCAATGCTGTCGCCCAGTCGACAATCGTCGGCAAGAGATCGGAGATCGACGGCCATCGCACCACCCTCGCCAACTCGACCGGTCGACAACGAGCGGACCTGACAGACGGATTCGATAAGCCCGGTAAACATACCCAGTCGTTCCTCGGGAACTTTCTGCCACCCCTCCGTGAGCGCCACACCCTCCATGCTACGGCCCCTGCCCGGGTCCTGTCAACCCATACTTGCGGTCGGGAGGGGCCTGTGGATTTGCCTTTCGCAAGGAAACCAGACGTGATAGGATGGGCCGCTGGACGATTGGTTCGCGAACAATCAGGCAGGAAAAGGAGTGAACGCCATGAATACGATCTGGTTGAAGATAGCGGCCGTGGCGGTCGTCCTTGTCGTGGTTCTGATCGTCGGCAGCCGATTTATGTCGGACCAGCCGGATGGCAAGCCGTCGCCTGCACCTGACCAGGCCGAGCAGCCCAAGACCGTCTACGATTCGTTTGAGCGCGACGACCGAGAATTCGGGGTGGACTACCAGGCCACCGAGAAACCAGCCGAGCAGACCGCGCCGGTCGAAGAGGTCCCGCCGGCACAGGACGCACAGCCGACGTTTGAGAAGCTGCCGATTGAGGAGGAGATCCAGGCGCAGAAGCTCCACTCCATGGCGCTCGAGGAGCGCAAGCGGTCCAGGCTGCCGATGATGACGCCGAAGCTGATGGTCGATTACTGCCGGGAGATTATCGAGCGGTGGCCCAACAGCGAGTACGCCTTCCAGGCCAAACGGATGCTGGCCGACATCCCGGAGCGATACAAGAGCATGTACAACGTCACAGACCAGGAAACGGACGTCAGCCGCTTCTACAAATAGTCCACCGCCCAGCAAGGAGGAATCCGAAGATGCCCACCGCCGAGTCGGTCGCGAACGCTCCCGTCATCTCGATCACCGCCGATTGTCTGCCCGAGGCATGGGAAAAAGCGGTCCTGGCCGTGTGGGACCGAGGGTACGAGGTCAAGACGCAATACGACAAGCCCGACGACCCGCCCAGCAAAGACGCGACGGTGATGATCGCCGTGACCGATCCGTTCAACGAGCCACGGATTCACAAGAACTTCCCCGGCGGACCGGAGGAGTTGGAGGCCTATCGACAGGAAGTCGTCGGAGGCATTCACGATCATTGGATCGACCCGCCCGCCGGCAAGTGGACCTACACCTACCACGAGAGACTCTTCGCCTACTGCCCGGTCGCGGACCTGCGAGACCCGGACGCCGCCAAGCCGTTCATCGCGGTCGATCAGATTCAGTACATTATCGACTGTCTGGCCGCTGCAGGGCATAGCCGCAGGGCCCAGGCGATCACCTGGATGCCCACGGCCGACCCGCAAACCGACGACCCGCCCTGCCTCCAGAGAATCTGGTGCCGCCTGCTGGCCGACGACGCCGGGCAACTAACGCTGAACATGAACACGCACTGGCGAAGTCGGGACCTGTACAAGGCATGGTTCATGAACGCCTACGCGCTGACGAACCTCCAGCAGATCATCGCCGACGGCATCGCCGCTAAGCGCGCCGAGCCGGTGCGCGTCGGGCGCTACGTCGATATCAGCGATTCGCTGCACATCTACGGCAGCTACCTCAAAGAGGCGTCGGTCGAAATTGCGAAGCTGAAGAGGACCCCGTTCTCCGAGCGAGCCTGGGACAGCACGCACCCGGCATTCGAGATGATGACTCTGGAGGCGCGCGAGAAGCTGGCCCGCGACCCCGACTGGTTCGCCAAGGCCAGAGGTTGAGTTCGTATTCATACACAGAGGAGCATTGTATGGCCCTTGTCGTTAACGGCGAGAAGATCGAAGACAACGAGATTCAACAAGAGATTGAGCGTCTGCGGCCGCGTTACGAACAGGTCTTTGCCGACAAAGACCCGGCCGAACGCGAAGCCCAGTTGCGCGACTGGTCCAGAGACAACGTGATCGAGCGCGTCCTGCTCAGACAGGAGGCAAAAAACAGCGGCGTTGAGATCCCGTCGAAGGATATCGAGGAGGCCTTCAAACAACTGAGAGAACAGTACGACGATGTCGAAGGCTTCCACAAGGCGCTTAACGTCGACAGCGATGAGAAGGTGCGCGAGACCATCGAGTTGCAGATGAAGACCGAGCGGAAGATCGCCGAGATCTACGCCAAGGCGCCCCAGCCCTCTGAGGAGCAGATTCGCCAGTATTACGATGAGAACAAGGACACGTTCCGCTCGGATGAGCAGGTGCGCGTCGCCCACATCGTCAAATACGTCAACTGGCAGACCGATGAAGCCACCGCGATGCAGGTGATGCAGGAGGCCCGCGATCAAATCAACGGCGGCGCTGCTTTTGAGGCTGTGGTGGACAAGTACACGGATTGTGCCGACAGCGGCGGCGACCTCGGCTACGTCATGCGGGGGCAGATGGTCGAAGAGTTCGAAGATGTCATTTTCAATCTGAGCCCAGGCCAGGTCAGCGACGTGTTCCGGACGCGCTTCGGCTTCCACATCGCCAAGGTCTACGAGCGGTGTCCGCCCGTCACTGCCGAATTGACGGCGGTCAAAAAGCAGGTGATGGAGGCCGTTCAAGAACAACTGAGGGAACAAGCTCTCGGCGACTATCTCGATGCGATCCGCGCCCGGGCAACCGTCGAAGATCGGTGATCGGCAACGAAACGAACGGCCGGGGGATTTTGCATCTGCCCGTTTTTGTCGTAGACTTTCTATAGCCGGACAGAAGCGCCGTCGGGCAAGATCGAATCCACGGCACGTCAACACCGGCGAGATCAGAAAGAAAAGGACCCCAGGCTCGACCTGTGTACCGTACTCGGAATCCTCGCGAAGTCACGTACGACAGTCTATTGGGGGGGCAATGTGAGTTTCTTTCCGAGTGGGCCTCTGCGCTTCAGGCGCAGAGGCTTTTTTTCGGTTCATCACGGGATTTCGGCGGAAGGCGAATCGTCGCGGCGTGAAACGATGCTCTCTCGGTTCTGCTCCTTCGTCTCTGCGTTGGGGACGCTGTCCCCAAACCCCTGGTATTCTGCGCGTATCCCCAGCAGCATGATGTGAAACAAGGCGGTGCCTCTCGTACCACGGCGCCGCCCCCGGTCTTCAACCCTTGGGTCCCCACGATCCCCGAGATCCCGTGATGAACCGTTGTTTCTCACCCCCGGGCCAACCCGAAAAAAAGTTCGGTCTTCACACTGCATATTTGTGTTGACGCCCCATATCTTGGGACTACAATAGCCCATATGACTAAATGTGGGGTCGGTAGTGGTGTTTCAGGCAAACGCCGTTCTGGTGAGGCAACCGGCCTTCAGGGTCGCCATAGCAGGAGGTGGTTGGGTCGTGCGGTGTCCTTTCTGCAAGGAAGATAGTGATAAGGTTGTCGATTCTCGTTCGAGCGACGCGGGCCGCGTAATCCGCAGGCGACGCCAGTGCCTCGCTTGCAAGAGGCGATTCACCACCTACGAGAAAACCAGCGAGAGCTTCAAACTGCACGTCGTGAAGAAGGACAAATCTCGCGTTCCCTACGACCGCGACAAGATCATCGTCGGCGTGCAGAAGGCCTGCTACAAGCGACCCGTTTCGGCCGAGAAGATTCAGCAGGTCGCCGACAGAACCGAAGAGGACATCTTCCGGCAGTTTGACAAAGAGGCGACCTCGGCGTTCATTGGTGAGTGTGTCATGAAGAACCTTCGCTCGGTCGACAAGGTGGCTTACATTCGTTTCGCCAGTGTCTACCGTGATTTCCGCGATGCCGGTGAGCTGCTCGACGAGGTGACCCGGGCCATCCAGGACACCGACACCGCCGAGCAACTGAAGCTCTTCGATCAATAGACGCAAGAAGACCTCGGCGCACAATCCGTGCGATGCCGTGAACGGAATTTCGTTTCGACTGACGGTGAAGGCTTGCATGGAGGCAACCACTGACAGATGAACAGGCAGTTGAGAGTAACCAAAACCGACGGAGGCACGGAGGCCTATCTGCACACCAAGGTCCTCGGAACCATCAACAACGCCCTGACGGCCTCCGGGCAAGGCGACATCATTATGGCCGAAGACCTGACCGAGGTCGTCACGTTCTATCTGTACAACAGACACCGCCGCACCGCGGTCAGTTCCAGCGAGATCCTTGCGATGATCAAGGCCATCCTGGTGGCGACGGGCCACGAAGACGCTGCGCTGGCGCTGGCCCGGCACGCGCTCGAGCGCAGACTCAGACGTGCGCGTACGGAAGTCCTTGCTGTGAACATGCACGAGTTCAGCGACGCCCAGGAACTCTGCCAGACGGATCGGGCCCCCGAGCGAACCGCCTGGGACAAGGCCCGGATCGTTCAGGACCTTACCGACCGGTTCGGCATGCAGCCTCAGACCGCCCGCGTAGTGGCCTCCGGTGTGGAAGAGAAGGTGTTCCGCATGGAAATGACGATGGTCCCACTGAGCCTGATCAAGCAGCTCATGCTGGGGGAAGCGGCCACCATGCTCCGCGCCGAACGCGAGCTGCAAGCCCGTTAGCCGAGCCTGCGCATCGCTCGTTCCACGACGCTCTCAGGCGGCTCATCCGGCCCGGCGTCAATCCAGGCGACATCCGAAAACCGCCTGAACCATGTACGTTGGCCCTTCGCCAGCCGTCGCGTGTTCTTCTTGATCCGCTCGACGGCATCATCGAGCGACAGCCGGCCTTCGACATGCTCGATCACCTCCGCGTAACCGATCGCGCATCTGGCCTGCGGACTCAGGGGTTCGCTCTCGGCCAGCAAGGATCGAACCTCCTCGACCAGCCCCATCTGGACCATCCGCTTGACACGGGCGTTGATCCGCCCACTCTCGACCGTCTTGTCGCGCCGCAGTCCGATAATGGTCCATTTCTCAACGGGTTCCGATGCATCGAACTGTCTCTGGAGGCTCGATATGGGCTTTCCGGTCAGGCGGTGCACCTCCAGGGCCCGGATGATGCGTTTGGCGTCGTTGGGGCTGATCCGGTCGGCCGCCGCCGGATCGATTCCGCAGAGCTCCCTGTGCAACGCCGCCGGACCGTCTGATTCCACCCTGGACCGCAGTTCTCGGCGAATCCGCTCATCGCTGCCGGGTCCCTCAAAGAGCCCGTAGAGCAGGGCCTTGCTATAGAGGGCGGTCCCCCCCACGGCCACCACGGGCCTGCCGCGGCCACGAATCTCTTCGATGGCCGCCGAAGCCCGCTCCAGGAAGAGCCCGGCGCTGAATGACTCGCTGGGCTCGACAATGTCGATCATGTGGTGCCGAACCTGCCGCCGGGCCTCGACGGAGGGTTTGGCCGTGCCGACATCCATACGCCGGTAGACCTTCATCGAGTCGACACTTACAATCTCCGCGTCGAGACGCCGGGCCAACTCAAACGCCAGCCGCCCCTTGCCTGAAGCGGTGACACCCAGAATCATAATCATTGGGCCGTTCATAATTCCCTGCACAATCTCCCCACAGCCAGTATAATACACCCTTGATTGCCCGTTCGCAAAGATGTGCTCTCGGCTGATATGTTCGTGCCGTATGGCAGCAAGCAAAGCAACCAGTTCCGACTTTCGTACCTTGATGCACAACAAGGTGCCCGTCATTAACGACCTGCTCGAACGCCTCGTCACCGAGCAACCCAGTATCCCCGACGACTTGAGAAGGGCCTTGCTCTACACGCTGTCGGCGCCGGGCAAGCGCATTCGCTCGATGCTCGTTCTCTGGTGCTGCGAACTGATTTCCGGGCGGGAGAATCCAGATGCCTGGATCGCCGCAGCCGCTATCGAGATGGTCCACACGTATTCGCTGGTCCACGACGACCTGCCCGCGATGGACGACGACGACCTGCGTCGCGGTCGTCCGACTTGCCACATAGCGTTCGACGAGGCAACCGCGATCCTCACCGGGGATGCCCTGCTGACGCTGGCGTTTGAGCTGCTTGCCGAGCGGATCGACGATGCGGGTGTTGCCGTGGCGCTGGTTCGCGAGTTGGCGCAGGCAGCCGGAGCGACCGGGATGATCGCCGGACAGGTCGCCGACCTGAAAGCCGAGAACACCAAGGGCAGCCTCGAATCCCTCGAATACATCCACGTCCACAAGACGGCCAAGATGTTCCGCTGCGCCGCCGTGATGGGTGGCCTTTGCGGCCGTGCCGATGCCGGTCAACTCGAGGCCCTTGCCCGATACGGCCTGAAGATCGGTTTGGGCTTCCAGATCGCCGACGACATCCTGGACGTTAGCGCCTCCAGCGAGCAATTGGGCAAGACCGCTGGAAAGGACCTCAAGGCCGCCAAGTGCACGTATCCGGCGCTGCTCGGCATCGACAAGTCGAGGGAATTGGAGCGCAGACTGGCCGACGAGGCCGTCGCCGCTCTGGAGCGATTTGGCCGGGAGGCGAATGTGTTGCGTCAACTTGCCGTTGCCCTGCTCGACCGCGAGAAGTAGCCCTCGTCGCTCGCTCCCGGCAGACACCTCTCGGTCCCTCGACAAGAAAACGGCGAAATGCCGCAGATTTTTTCCCTCGCGTTCGATTTGCGTTATTAGCACTGATACGGCCTCCGCAGAGAGTGATCAAGGTCACTCTGGCGGACGGATACCGAAAAAATCCGCCTCACGACACTGATAAGCCTTCATGGACCCATAATACGCAGATTCCCCTGGGCCGGAAGGGGAAATGCGCCCGACAAATCAGCTAATGGAAACGCTTCTTGCAGGTCGATAGTTCGCGTGGAGCTTTGAGGACTGACAGATGAAGACACGGATGTTCATTGCCGAAGTAATGTGGTTGTTCCTGGGGCTATGTCTCTGTCCGCAGTCGGCGGATCAGACACAACAAGTCAACCAACGCACTAGCCAACCTACAACCAGAACACCCAACGTCATTCACAGAGACTGGACTGTGTCCAATCTGGTCCGGCCCCCGCCTCGCGGCGCCCCGGAACCCTCAAAGACCAATCCGTAGAAACACAGAGCAACCTTCGTTTCGGTTACAAGCCAACAGGCCATAAGACACCGCTTATGGCCTTCTTCTATGCGCAGAAGCGAGGCAGACCCGCTGACGGGAACGGTCGCCGGAAAACGCTGCCCAAGATCCGGGCTGGCCGGTACAATGCGACCGGTGGAAGCCCGCGTCAGGAGGATTTCCCGAAGGGGCAGAAACGTGTCGATTGGACAGGCAAGGGGAGCAACGCAGTGAGACGGTATGCAGCAGCGTGGATGGTCGTCGGGGTGGTGGTATCGGCCGGACGTGTATGGGCCGGGGATTGGCCGGGGTTCCGTGGGCCGGGCGCGCGAGGTGTTAGCGAGCAGACGGGCCTGGCCCTGACCTGGAGCGACACGGAGAACCTCGCCTGGAAGACGCCGCTGCCGGGACCGGGCTCGTCCAGCCCCATTGTCTTCGGCGACCGCATCTATGTAACGTGCTATTCCGGCTATGGCCTGGACCCGAACGAGCCGGGCGACCAGAGTCGTCTCGAACGTCATCTCGTGTGCATTCGCGCCGCCGATGGCGAGCTGCTCTGGGATGCCGTCGTGCCGGCGGTGCTCCCGGAAGAGCCGTACCGGGGCATGCTGCGCGAACATGGCTACGCCAGCCAGACCCCTGTGACGGACGGGAAGCGGATCTACGTCTTCTTCGGCAAGACCGGCGTGCTCGCCTTCGACCCGAACGGCAAGCAACTCTGGCAGACCAGCGTCGGCACGCGCACCGACCAGAAACGATGGGGTGCTGCAACGAGTCTCGCCCTCCACAACAACCTCGTCTTCGTCAACGCCTGGGACGAGAGCAAAGCTCTCTACGCGCTCGATGCCCGAACCGGCCGCGAAGTGTGGCGGAAGGACATGTCCGAAACGGGCTTGTCGTTCAGTACGCCCATCGTGGCCGAGCAGGCAGACGGCCGCGCAGAACTGATCGTTTCCGTCCCGTCGGTGGTCTGGGGCCTCGATCCGCAAACCGGCGGTCAGCTCTGGTCCGCCCGCACCGGCATCGACGACGACATGATCCCCAGCCCCGTGGTCCACGACGGCGTCGCCTACATCCACGGCGGCGGCCCGCGTCACCACGGCTCTCTGGCGGTGCGTCTCGGCGGCCGGGGCGATGTCACCGACACGCACATCGTCTGGTCTGCCAAGAACGTCGCCAGCCCGCCGTCGCCGGTGATCGTGGACGGCCTGATGTACTGGGTGGACGCCTACGGCCAGGCCTGCTGCGTGGAGACCGCCACCGGCGCGCTTCGGTCCCGCGAGAAGCTGCCCGTCGTCGAGCGGTTCGCGGTCTACGCCTCGGCGGTCGCCGCCGAAGGGAGGATCTACGTCGTGACGCGAAAGGGCGGCACGTTCGTCTTGCCCGCCCGGCCGGAACTCCAGATCCTCGCCCACAACCAGTTCGCATCCGACCCCGGCGACTTCAACGCCTCACCCGCCATCAGCAACCATCGCTTCTTCCTCCGCTCCAACCGCTTCCTCTACTGCATCAAAGAAGTCCCGTAGGATGGCCTTCAGCCCATGCAGAATCTGTCACAACCAGCCGTGTTGCACTTCGCATGTTAATGCGCCGCATTGTCTTGTCGCGTTTTCGCGGGTTTGCGGTTTCGTACGTCTCTTGTCCTCGATGCATGCCGGCGCGCTATCTGCGGCCGGGGCTCGTTGGGGATATTATCGGCGAAGGATGGAGGCAGGGCAAGGGAAACACGTGGCCGGGACGCGGGTGAGGAGCGCAAACTTGGTGTAGGACCTTGTCGTACGGGCAGTCGAGCACCTACAATAGGCGGCAGGTGTCCACATGATGAATCGTCAGGTGTTGATCGTTGCATTTGTGGTGTTTGGGCCGTCGGGGGCGGCGCTGGCCGACGGTCTGCGGAGCTTGGAGATCACGCCGTTTTACGGGTACCGCTTCGGCGGGAGTCTGAAGGACGACGAAACCGGTGAGAAGCACAGGTTTGACGACTCGGCCTGCTGGGGCGGGATCGTCTCGTTCCGCCTGAGCGAGATGACGCAACTGGAGCTCTATCACAGCCGGCAGGAGACCCGGCTCAGGGCTGACGACAGCCTCTTCGGCGGCGAGACGGTCCTCGACCTCGATATCGACTACTACCACATCGGCGGCACGTATGTTATGTCCGACGGTCCGTGGCAGCCGTTTGTGGTCGGGACGATCGGGGCGACGCACCTGGACCCGCGCACGTCGGGCGCCAGGTCGCTGACGCGGTTCTCGCTGGGACTGGGCGGCGGGGTGCGGTTCTTTCCGACCGAGCACCTCGGCCTGTACCTGGCCGGGCGGGGCGTGTTTACGTCGATCGGGAGCAAGACGATCTTCCGCAGCGAGTCCGGCAGGACCACTGTGAAGGTCGATGCCAGCGGTCTGGGCCAGGCCGAGCTTCAGGCGGGGGTCATCTTCGCGTTCTGAGCGGCAGGTTCGTCACGCTTGCGGCGAACCTTCTATCTCACCGGGGAAGCGGCCGGGGAGACGCAAACCAATAACGTGCTGCCGGACAACTCGCGTCGGGGTCAAGGGGCTTTCGCTCGGCCGGGGGCTCGTCCTGCGGGTGAATTTCCGGGGAATTCGGTGGCGATGGGGTTGACTTGCGAGGGCCGGGGGCATACAGTAAAGGATTCTCTTTGTGGGAATCGAAGGAGTTCTCAGGTGCAAGAAGCGATTGCCAAAGCGGCCGCTCTGGTCGAGGCGATGGAGTATATCCGGGCCTTTCGCGGGCGGATGGTCGTGGTCAAGCTGGGCGGCAGCGTGCTGGACGATCCGGCGGCGCAGCGGAGTCTGCTGACCGACGTGGCGTTCATGGCAACGGTGGGGATGCGGCCGATCATCGTGCACGGGGGCGGCAAGGCCATTACCCGGGCGATGAACGAGGCGGGGCTGGAGCCGGTGTGGGTGCAGGGGCGGCGGTATACGGATCAGCGGACGCTGAACATTGCCGAGCACACGCTGGTCTACAAGACGAACGTGCCGATCGGCCAGACGCTGGAGGAGCTGGGGTGCAACGCGATGGGGCTGCACTCGCTGAGCAGTTGCGTGCTGCTGGCCGAGACGCTGCGGCTGCCCGGGCCGGAAGGACGCAAGCTCGACCTGGGCCTGGTGGGCAAGGTCATCGACGTCAACGGCAAGCTGCTCAGGACGCTCTGCGCCGACGGGACGATTCCGGTGATCGCCTCGGTGGCGATCGACAAGGCCGGGGGCAAGCTGAATGTCAACGCCGACAGCGCGGCGGGCAAGGTCGCGGCGGCGGTGGCGGCCGAGAAGCTCGTGATGGTCAGCGACACGCACGGCATCCGGCGGGACATCAGCGACCCGGAGAGTTGGATCAGCAGTCTCAATGAGGAGCAGATCAAGGAGATGATCGACGCCGGCGTAATTACCGACGCGATGTTCCCCAAGGTCGAGGCGTGCCTGACGGCACTCGACGCGGGGGTGCGCAAGGCCCACATCATCGACGGGCGGATCGCGCACTCGCTGCTGCTGGAAATCTACACGGAGAAGGGTATCGGCACCGAGATCGTGCGAAGGCCGTAGGTCCTGTGCGACCCACAGGACCGATGTCGTTCGAAGCCACAAGACAATCCATCCCGAGACTTCAGAGGGATCTATGACGACACAAGAGACGATAGCACTGTTTGACAAATACGTGATCGGCAACTACGGCCGGCTGCCCCGCGTCATGGTCAAGGGCGAAGGCTCGTATCTCTACGACGCCGACGGCAACAAGATCCTCGACATGTTCCCCGGCTGGGCGGTAAGCGGCATCGGCCATTGCCATCCCAGGGTGGTCGAGGCCGTGCGCAAGCAGGTCGGCGAGCTGATCCACATCGACAACACGTTCTACTCCGAGCCGCAGGGCAAGCTGGCGCAGTTGCTCAGCGAGCGGGCTTTCGGCGGCAAGTGCTTCTTCTGCAACAGCGGCGCCGAGGCCAACGAGGGGGCCCTGAAGCTGGCGCGGCTCCACACCGCCAAGGAGAAGTACAAGTTCATCACCGCCGAGGGCAGCTTCCACGGCCGCACCTTCGCCACCGTGACGGCTACCGCGCAGCCCAAGTACCACGAGGGCTTTCTGCCGCTGCTGCCGGGCTTTGCGTACATTCCGTTCAACGACGTGGCGGCGTTGGAGGCGGCGTTTACCGATGAGGTCGCGGCGGTCATGGTCGAGCCGATCCAGGGCGAAGGCGGCATCAACGTCGCGACGCAGGAGTTCCTCGGCGCCATTCGCGAGTTGTGCGACGCCAAGGGTGCGGTGATGATCCTCGACGAGGTGCAGACGGGCGTCGGCCGGACGGGCAAGTGGTTCGGCTATCAGCATTTCGACGTCGAGCCCGACATCGTCACGATGGCCAAGGCGCTTGGCGGCGGCGTCGCGATCGGTGCGATGATGGCCAAGCCCGAGATCGCCGCGACGCTGGTGCCGGGCAAGCACGCCTCGACGTTCGGCGGCAACTGCCTGGCCTGTGCCGCCGCCGTGGCGACGATTGAGGCCATCGAGGAAGACAACCTGCTCCAGGCGGCCGCCGAGATCGGGCGGTACACCCAGGACAAGCTCCATGCCTTAAAGGACAAGCACTCGATCATCGATCACGTCCGGGGCATCGGCATGATGATCGGCATCCAACTGACGCGGCCCGGTGCGGCCATCGTCGCGGCGTGCCTGGAGAAGGGCCTGAGGATCAACTGCACACACGACACCGTGATCCGTTTCATGCCGCCGATGACCGTGACGCGCGAGCAGATCGACGCGGCGGTCGACATCTTCGACAGCGTTTTATCCGAGAGTTGACCATGGAAGACTTCCTGGCGATCAGTGAATGCTCCACCGACGAGCTGACCGGCCTGCTCGAAGAGAGCCGCTCGTTGAAGGCCCTGTACAAAGCGGGGCAACGTGACCTGTGCCTGGCGGGCAAGACCCTGGCGATGTTGTTCGAGAAGCCCAGCCTGCGGACCCGCATCAGTTTTCAGGTGGCGATGACCGACCTGGGTGGAAGCCCGATCTACGTCAAGCCCGAAGACATCGGCGGGATCGGCAAGCGCGAACCGGTCAAGGACATCGCCCGCGTGCTGGGCCGCTACGTCCATGGGATCATGGCGCGGACGTTCGAGCACCGCACCGTGATCGACCTGGCGAAGTACGCCGACATCCCGGTCATCAACGCGCTGACCGACTGGTCGCACCCGTGCCAGGCGATGGCGGATGTGCTGACGATTGTCGAGCACTTCGACCGGATCGAGGGCATCACGATTGCATACATCGGAGACGGCAACAACGTCGCACGCTCGCTGGCCTTCGCGGCCGGCAAGCTGGGGATGAAGCTGATCGTCGCCTCGCCGCCCGGTTACGAGCTGGACCCGACGTCCATCGAGACGGCCAACCAGTTCGCGCCCGGCTGCGTCGCACAGCTCGACGACCCGCGTGCTGCCGTGGCCGAAGCGGACGTGATCTATACCGACACCTGGGTCAGTATGGGCCAGGAGGAAGAGAAGGACAAGCGCCGCCAGGAGTTCGCCGGCTTCGAGGTGAACTCAGCCTTGGTTGCGGCGGCGCCGAAGCACGTCAAGATCATGCACTGCCTGCCGGCCTATCGCGGCTTCGAGATCAGCGATGAGGTCACCGAGTCGCCCAACTCGATCGTCTTCGACCAAGCCGAGAACCGCCTTCATTTCCAGCGTGCGTTGCTGCGGAAGCTGATGGTGTGAGCCCATGGCGGAGATGAAGCAGCAGGTCCCATGGGTTGAATGGGACCCACAGGACCTGTTCTTGCCAACGAAATCGGTCAACGGCCGGGGCCGTAGGGGCCGGCGCCTCCCATCATCGGGTATGGCGAGCCAGCTCCGCCGCCGGGGCCACCGAGACCTCCGCGCGTACGGTAACCGCCTTTCTGGAACGGCTTGAACGACTGCGGTTCCTTGCGTTTCTCGGCCGAGATGAACTGGTACGCGGCCAGCAGGTCCCTGGGCCAGTTCCGGGTGCTGACGGGCATCCGCTCAATATCGGTCCCGTCCTGCGTATAGAGCATGTCGTAGTAGACCCGAGGTCGCAGACTGGGTTGCGTGTCCCAGTCGCTGACCTGCACGAGATCGACGAGAATCGCATTGGTGCTGAAGTCAATCACGTCCGGATTGATCCCAGCGTCGGCCGGGTCGCGACGTGTCTCATACATGCCCATGCCCATGTCCATCTGTCCTGCATACAGCCCGGCAGCGCCCATGTCTCGGCCCCTGGGGGCACCGGTGATCCGGCCTCCCGGCCGGGCCGTCCTGGGCCGGCTCTCTTCGGGCTCGATCGCCTTGCCGATCGCGTCGCCGGGTCGGACCTGGAAATCTTCGGTTCGCCAGTACCCCAGCAGATAGCGGGCCACCTCCACCGTAGCCGTCATCTGTTGGTCCCGAACGTCCTTGGCGAAGAAGTAGAGCCGCCTCGGAACCGTCACCGGCTCGGTGACCCGTGAGAAATCGCTCCAGAGAATCACCTGGTTTCTCTTGTCGGCATCGCGCGGTGCGAGCATATCGGTCCCGGCCACCGGATTGAACACGCCCAGGCGGATGCGATATCGGTAGGTATGGCCCGGTTCCATCGTGTCGTCGAAGGCCCAGACCAGCAGCGGGTCGCGCCTTCTCGAAAGGTCCGTGGTAAACTGGATCGTCTCTTCAGCGAAATCGTACAAGACATCATATGTCGTGGGCCCTGTCCGCGCGGCGCCGTCCATGGGATATCCGTAGGCGCCCATGTCATAGGCCGGATCGCCCCCCCGGCCTCGCGCGCCTCGTGTGCCGGGTGCCATCGGATCCATGCCCGGCGTGCTCTGTCTCGTTCGTGCACCGCGTGCGCCGACGCCGCCGGCGCCGCCGTAGAGGTCTCCCATTCCGCCGGCGCCGGTGGCCGTGTCGCGCCGCCGGCTGGTGGTGCCGGGGGTTGCCCCGCCGACGCCTCCAGGGCGGGCGGTGTCACGGCGCCCCGTGGCCTGTGTATCTTGTCGATCGCGCTGGTCCTCGCGTTCTTTGCGCCTTTCCTCGGCTTCGATCTTCCGCTGCACCTCTCGGTATCGGCCGTAATAGCTCGGCGGGAACCATTCCTCTTCGGCCGATGCGATCCGGTAGGTGTCGGGCTGGAGCAGCGCCATGGTGATGAGCTTGTGGTTGTACTGCATCTTCCGAACGCCCAGCCCTCCCGGAGGCAGGTCCTGTACGTTCTCAATGATCTCGAATAGTCTTCGATTCGATTCGACCTGGCTGCGGGGCACCTCAATCCAGTGGCTCCAGGAGCCGTCGTTCAACAGGGTCTGCCGCTGGAGTTGCACGGCCGCAAACGTCGGATCGGCCAGGCAGGGATCGCGCCACGACTGTCTCTCCACTTGCGTGCCGGCAAAATGGGCTTGGAACTGCCGATAGAGTTCGGCGACGTCGAACCGCCCCTCGACGGTGATCAGATCGATGTCGTCCGGCTCGGTTTCCACATTGTCGTACGTGGTCTGGGCGGTGACGGGACTCACGGGCACATACGCGGCCGCGCGCAGGTGTTGAACGGCCACGTCCGTGACCCGCCCGATGTGCGGCAGCGAATACCTCGGACGATCCGGGGACGCCTGTGCGACGGTCTGTGCAGCCGCGACCACCGGGTCGGCGATCAGGAAGTCCAACGGGTTCCTGAGCAGGTCCACAAAGCTCGGCGGCGTCGGCCGGCCGGCGAAGACCTTGGCGACGACGGCATCGTTCGGATCGATCGGGCCGGTGAGCTTGGGTGTGTAGGCGATCTGACCGGCGCCCGATCCGGTGCCGCCTTGGATCTGTGCCGCCAACTCCTGCGATTTCTGCTGAATCGCGGCGTCGATCTGCCCTGGGCTGTACATCCTGCCGTCGAAGGACACGCCGTTGGGACTGAAGATCACTCGCGTGAAGAACAGCCATGCGCAGAAGACGCCGACGATGACAAAGACGATCTTCTCGACATGGTTTTCGCAGAACCGTCCGATTTTCCCCAGTAATTCTCGCATAGCCTATCCTGCTGTCAGAGGTATCCTATCTTGGTCGTTCGATTACATGGCCGGGTTTCATTCAGCTCTCGTTCTCACGCAGATCCTCCTTGACCTGTCTGGGCTTGATCTCTTCGAAGGCCGGCGTCCTGTTGAACACGTATTCGCAGATCAGGTCGAGTTCGACGACCGGCCTGTCGCCGTAGCGATACAACGTGTGCGCGAAACTGTTCGTCTCGACGGGGCTGATACTCGTTTCCAGAATGGTGATCTGGTTGTGTTCATAGGTTTGTTCCGGCTGATCTCCGTAGAACCCGCGGAAAGTATGGCTCTTGGCGCTGCACAGCTGCTCCATGAACGGCATGACCTGTGTCGCGTCGATGATGACGCGTACGTTGAACTGCATGACATCGATCCCCGGCACCTCGTCGACCGGGCTGCTGAACCGACCCGTGCAGGGTGTGGTCAGGGCGTCCGTCTGGCTGATGACATACCTCGGTCGGTCGCTGTCCGTTGTGGTGGTTCGTCTGCCGCGTATGCCGGCGCGCGGGCGGCCTCGTGCGGCTCGACTTCTGCTGAGCGTGAAGTCCGTGCTCAGCAGCCGTTTGACCGGTGCGTCGAGGATGCTCTCAGCCGCCTCGTTCATTTGACGGATGGTTGTGAAGACGTCTTCGATGATCCAGTAGGCCATCTGCCAGTACCAGCAGTCCATATACGCTGCGTCCCGATCTTCGAACGTCCAATCGTCCCAGAAGGCGTAGCCGGCGATATCGACCGGGCTGGCGTAGACCTGATTCGCCCTGGCCCGATCCAGGCAGATCTGGTCGACGATCTTTTGGTCCATCTCAGTTACGATGCCCAGCGACTGCTCCCGTCCCATCATGCCACCCATGCTATATGGACCCATGGCGCCGCCTTGTGCGCCCATTCCCGGATAGACGTCATAGCCCGCCGCACCCTGGAACGTGCTGCGGGGCGCGCTCTTCAGGGCCGCCCGGATCTCCGCCGGTTCAGGACAGATCCCCGAGCGGATGCTCTCCAGCAGTCCGTTGATGGCGGTGCGATACGTGGTGGCAAAGCGCTCGAAGAGCACGCGCGACGTTTCGTTGGTGTCGGGCCCGAAAAGATCGTAGCGGAGCAGTTCCCGCTCGACCGTGCGGGCGATCAGCGTTTCGATCGCATTGACGTCCTGTGCGTACGCGTCGATGTAGGCGCCCATCACCTCGGCTTCAGCCGCCGACTCGACGTCACGAATGAGACTGCCGACCCTCGTGCCCGTGCGAACGCTCTGGTCCTCGACCGTTGTGCGGAGCTTGCTGCCCAGGATGCGCGTGGGAATCAGCAGGAGCAACGCTACAATGGCGATGAGGATCGGCACGAGCAGCGCCAGATTGTTCTTGAGAAAGCTCAGCTTCTTCAGGATGTCTTTGATGTTGACGTTGGGTGCCTTCATTCTGACCTCACCTGTCTGTGCTAATAGGGTACGCGCGTTGTACCGGTGCTGCCGGTGGCGCTCGTGGTCTCAGGGGCGTGCTCCCACTTGAGTTTGAAGTCAAGCTGGAACCAGGAATCATGTTTGATCAACAGGGGCTTGCCCAAGAGATCGAGTCGCGGTTTGCCCTCGGCGTCGAGGATGGGTTCGGCGTCGATCCTCTCCCGCGTAACCGGATCGACCAGAATCTGGATTCCTTGTGTTTGGCCCATCCCCGGCATGACGGGGGTCCGGCTGGCCGTGGTGCGGGTTCGTGATTCGGTCGGCTCGGGGATGACCTCCACTTCTCCAATGCCGACGGGGACGGTCTCCCATTCGATGGGCATGTGTTCGAAGCGGAAGTGGTCGGCCTCCTTGCTGTACAGTTCGAACGGACAGTCGGGGCCGACGATCTTGTCGAGATTGGCGATTCGTGTGATGAAGCCCCACCGGGCCGGGTTGTCTCGGACGCCCGGCGGGTCCACCAGGGCCCCGACGTTCTCGTAGGGGCTGTAGCCGACCAGACTAACGATGAATCCGGGGATTTTCTCGTCCTCCGTCGTCCCCATGCCGAGCCCGGCGAACCGGTCGCCGTAGATCGCCATCATCTCCTGCATCACCGCGTCGCTGTAGGCGTCGCTGCCGTCGCCTTCGGCCGCCATCTGGCTGTCGCGCATCATCGCGTCTCTTCGCATCATGGCGGTCTGGCCGAACTGGGCCGTGGCCAGATCGTCGGAGAAGTACACCGAGAAGTTGGTGACGATTAGTTGCTTGCGCTTGGCTCTCGGGACGTTCCCGACGGTTGCCCTGTCACCTCGCCGGTAGGCCAGGAACAGATCGCGCTGGTCGGGCGTGTTCTCGGCGTTGGGCAACATGCTCAGAACCGTGTTGTACAGGCTGGGTACGACCTCGCGGTGTTGGAACTTGGCGAAATGGGCCTCGAGGTTGGCTTCAAACTCGGCCTTCTGCATCTCGAAATCCCTCTTGACCTGCTGGGCGTTCTCGGCTTGAGCGACCACGCGCTTGGTCAGCGAACGCGTCGATTCGTTGCGCGCGTACGTGATTCGATCGAGGCCCACGCGACCGAGACACATCAACGAGACGATCAGGAGCATGACGGCGGCGCCGATGAAGTACTTGGTCTTGTTGGCCCAGGCCATCGAACGGGCCACGCTCGTCGGCAGCAGGTTGCTCTCGATCCGGGCCATGCCGAGACCCTGGAGCCCGAGGCCGTACACGACGCCGAAGTCCGCCACGTTCTCGTGGAACTTGGCGCTGGACAGGCCCTGGGCGATGACCGCTTTCTTGAAGGACTCCGGTTTCTCGACGGGAATCTGGAGGGTCTGGCCGAGGTACTTGAGCAGACCGCGCAGTTTCGTGCCGCCGCCCATCGCGATGACGCGGGTCAGCTTCACGTCCGGATTGGAGCTGGTGTAGAAGCCGAGCGACCTCTGGACCTCGGAGGCCCAGTCCGTGAAGACCGGCCGCATGGCTTGGAAGATCTGTCGGGCGTACTTGCTGACGGGGGCGGTGCGTTTGAGCTTTTCGGCCTTCTCAGGACTGAGCCGGAACGTCTCGGCGATCGCCTGCGTGAAGGTGTTGCCCCCCATCAGGATGCATCGCTGCCAGACGCCCGACTTGGTGCAAACGACCAGGTCGGTGCTGTCGGCCCCGACGTTGACGAGGACCGTTGCGCGGGTGTCTGAGCTGACGAGTTCCGGACGGTCGAACAACAGGTAGTTGTACAGCGCCATCGGTGCGATCTGCACGTAGCTGACCTGAAGGTCCTCCCGTTCGAAGTGCTCCATCTCTGCTTCGACGATCTCGTTCTTGATCGCGAAGATACCGACCTTCTGCTCCGGACTGTCCGGCTCACTCATCATCATATAGTCCCATTGGACTTCACTCATGTCGAATGGGATCTGCTGGGCGGCCTCGAACTTGACGATCTCCGGCAGACGCTTCTGCTCGACCGGCGGCAGCGTCACGAACCGCGCGAAGCTGTTCTGGCTCGGCACCGAGACGATCAGCGGATCGTAGCTGACGTCGTTGCGCTGGACGAACTGCCTCAGCGTGATCGCGATCAGTTCGTCCCGCTCGGCGGCGCTGACCTTGCTGCCGGAGAGAGTCTTGCCGTGGGGAATATGATCGAAGCCGATGACCTGGACCACGTCCCCGACCGCCACAAGGTGCAACGCCTTCAGGGACGTGTTGCCCAAATCAACCGCCCAAATCGCATCCGATGCTGCTGCCATAACGAACCTCCCGATGATCGGGCTGCGTACTGCCGGTTAGTCTTGCAAACTACTCACAACAACTTTACTATTATACCACATCATGCGAAGTTTTGCTATCTTCACACTTGGCTGCAAAGTCAACCAATACGAAAGCCAGCAGATTCGCGAGCTTCTCGAACGGTACGACCTCGCAGAGGTCGATGTCACCGAGTTACCGGACCTCGTTGTCGTCAACACCTGCTGCGTGACACACACCGCCTCGGCCAAGAGCCGTCGCTTGTTGCACCACGCGCTGAGGCATCGGCCCGCCGCTGTCGTTGTCTGTGGGTGCCTGCCTATCGTTCCAGACGACGAACTGTCGCTGAACGAGCCGAACGTCCATGTTGTGAGCGACCGATCCAGCCTTGGTTCCACGCTGGGTCGTCTGATCGGAACCTCTCGAACCACCCCAGATGCAGAAAACCTCGGGCCATCCAAAGACACCCCAAGTAGAACAGAAAACAACCTCAAAGTCAAGTACAAAAACGACTTATGTGTCCCTCCCCAACTGCTTCCCATCGGTCGATTCCGTGGCCAGACCCGCGCGTTTCTCAAGGTCCAGGACGGTTGCGACGCCTTCTGTTCCTATTGCATTATACCCCGAACGCGGCCGAAAGTTCACAGCAACCCGCCCGATAACGTGCTGGCCGAGGCGGCGGCCCTCGTGGCAGCCGGGCACAAGGAGATTGTCGTAACAGGCGTCCATGTCGGTGCTTACGGCCAATCCACCACTCGCCGGCGGCACTGGCCGACCCCCGAGAACGAGCACCTGGCGCTGCTTCTGGAACGGCTGGCCCGCATCCCCGGCTTGGCGCGGATCCGTCTGAGTTCCCTCGATCCGGCCGATGTGACGGCCCGGCTGCTCTCGGCCTTCGCGGAGAATGATAACATCATGCCCCACCTGCACTTATCGCTCCAATCCGGCTCCGATCGCGTCCTGGGTCGCATGTGCCGGCCCTATACCGCCGACGAGTTCGCCGGCAAAGTCGAGCTGGCCAGGCAGTTCCTCGACCGCCCGGCCGTCACGACCGATATTATCGTCGGTTTCCCTGGTGAAACAGACGACGATTTCCGCCGGACGCTGGAGTTGGCCGAATGGGCGGGCTTCGCCAAGATGCACGTCTTCGCCTTCTCGCCCCGAAAGGGCACCGCCGCCGCCAGGATGCCCGAAAAGGTCCCCTCTGAAGTTAAGAAAGAGCGATCGCAAATCCTTCGCGACCTCGACCAAACCCTCCAAAGCCAATTCCGCCGCCGGTTCCTCGGCGAAACAGCCCAAGTCCTCATCGAGACCACCAACGCCCGCCCCAGCGGCCGGGCCGAACGCTACTTCACCGTCCACCTGGCCAACAGCACGGGCAGGACCGATAAGAACGACCTCGTCAACGTCCGGCTCCTCGAAGACACCGCCGACGCCCTCCTCGGCGTCCCGGCGTAGCCCCCGCCAACAGTCCAGATGCGCTCCAGCCCCGCCCGTTTCACACATATCGCCGACATTCCCCGCCGAAAGCAAGAAAACCGTCGTAGCTCGTATGCGGCATCGCCGGCCCGGCGACTGGCAGCGCCGCCGGCCCAGCATCTGTGCCGGCCATCCATCACGCGCCTGCGAGGAACACCCCGAAAGACACCGGCCCCCTTCAATCCCCCCCAGCCCGGGCCCTTACCAGTAGTTGCCAATTGGAGACGTGACCCCGGACTATGCCGCCGGTTTGTTCCCCGGCGGCACGCGCAGCCTGTTCTTTCCTTGCCTCCCGTCCATCTTGGGGCCATAATGACCGTCAAACATGGATGTTTGCATCGTCTGGACGAATTGACGGGCCTGTGCGCGACGGCCGAGTGTTGTGGGTGTATGGCGTGGAGGCTCAAGTACGTGGGAGGCTCGTGCGGACCCGCGAATCTACAGAAGAAGCAGAGAAAGGGGGAATGGAATAGGTGCTTACTCCCATGCTTAAGCTGGGCTTTCACATGTCACTTGACCCGACGGAGCCTGTGCAATGAGTTTCCGTGCGGAATGGCTGATGGCCCTTGCTGACGGTGCCACCAGCGTCGGCGTAGACGGCATTGTGCGTGTCATCGAATATCGCAAGAAGGGCCGCCCTCCTGAGGAAGTCGCGATGATGGAGAAGGCCCAGGAGTACTGCGCCACTGCCGTGTTTTTTGAGGCGGGCCGCGCAGGCGGGCCGCCAGTAGCACAGGCATTCATCTATGTCTGTGACGGACCGGTTCAGGATCAGAGTTTTGCCGAACTCCATAGACGCCTGTGGAGCTGGGGCGGTGTGCCACTGGTGTATCGTGTCATGCCTGGACTGGTTCAATTGTTCAGATGCGCGCACAAGGCCGAGTTCGAATCCCAAGGTGAGATCGTCTTTAGACCATTCAAGACGCTCGACCTTGCGAGCAGAATCGCAGACGATCCATGGTGGGACGCTGAGCGTTTGCGCAACGGAACTCTCTGGGACGATCCAACGGTTTGTAAGTCTCTTCTTTCGGGAAGCAAGGCTTCCCAGAAGACCCTTGTTAGAGAGGTCAAGCTTCTTTATGACGAATTGAACGAGAGAAGTGTCTTGCCAAAAGCGCTGCAGCGCAAGCTGCTGATTCTCTCGTTGCTGATAGCCTATCTGGAGGCACGGAAAGTCTTTGAGGAAGACTACTTTGCTTGTTTTCGAAGTGGAGCGACCAAGTTCTTTGAAGTGCTTGCAGATGGTCCGGCTCTGGTTGCCTTGCTGGATCAGCTTGAGGAGCGGTTCAACGGACACGTTTTCGTGCTCAGCAAAGATGACAAGGAAACACTGCGTGGCAGTCAGCAACTCGCGCGCTTCGCGCGCCTGATCGAGGGGAAACAAGAACCAGGTGGGCAGCTCACACTCTGGCAGCGATACTCCTTCGCAGACCTTCCCGTCGAGCTCATCAGTCATATCTACCAGATTTTCGTCAAAGACACGGCTGTGGCCGTTTACACTCCGCCCTTTCTCGTGCGTCTAATGCTGGATGAGGTGCTTAGTTGGAAACGTCTGGCCCGACTGGAACAGGAGGGAGAGGTAATCCTTGATCCGTGCTGCGGTTCAGGAATTTTTCTCGTAGAGGCCTACAAGCGACTTGTACTTCACTGGCGGAGTCGCAATGGCTGGAAGAGCCCGGGGAAAACCATTCTACAGAAACTCGTGACTCGTGTCCATGGGGTCGACCTGGAAGAGGGGGCGGTGGAACTCGCCGCTTTCAGTCTCTGCCTTGCCATTTGCGATGCTCTGAAGCCAGAGGAAATACGTGCGAGCGTTAGGTTGTTCCCTGAGCTCAAAGAAAAGAGCATTCACACCGGTTGCTTCTTCGAGGCCCGCGAAACAGGCAAGGTGAGGCAGAAAGTCGGGGTTGTAGTCGGGAATCCTCCGTTTTCCTCCTCGTTGCGAACTGCGGCCGCAGAGCGGGCCTATGACCGTTACCAGCAGGAACACGGACTGCTTCCAGACAAGCAGCTTGCCTACCTCTTCTTGCACGAATCGATGCAGATGCTGGCCAAGGGTGGTGCACTTTCCCTGCTTCAGCAGTACAACCTCCTTTATAACCAGCAGTCTCTGGACTTTCGGCGGAGGTTCATGGAACGGTGGAATGTCCGCGAGATTCTTGATTTCATCTCTGTTCGTGGCTTGTTCCAGAAAGGCGGTGCCGACACGAAGGTCATCGTCGTTGTTGCTGAAGCCATGCAGGCGCAAGAGGATGCGCAGATTCTCCACGCGACCTTCCGCCGCAGCGGGCGTGCCGATGCCGAACAGGGTTTCGACATTGATTACTACGACATGCACTGGTTGCCACGAGAACTGGCCCTTACCAATGATGCCGTGTGGCGGAGCAATCTTCTTGGTGGGGGCCGCGTACTGGATTTCGTGGATCATCTGAAGACGTTTCGCACCCTGGGACAGTTTGCTGAGGAGAAGGGATGGGATTACGGGGAGGGCTTTGTTGAGGGCGCACGTGGTGTTTCGCGTCCAGCAGACCACATTATCGGAAAGCCGCTATTGCCGTCTACTGCCGTTACGGATGCTGGAATTGATGTCTCAGCGATTACCGTCGCGCCCGACAAACCGATAGAGGGACCTCGCTCGGAGCGACGATTCACGCCTCCCATGCTATTGCTTAGAGAACACTATGATCTCTGGCATGCCCTCTGGACCCGCGATTACCTGACCTACAAAAACAAGCTGGTCGGCCTGTGTGCCCCACGCAGGGACATTTCGTCAATCCGCGACATCGGGAAGTGGCTGCAAGAACAGCAGGCCCCGCTCAAAGCATTCGTCGCGGCCATCAGTGTCAGGCTGTTCACACAGAAGGCGACAACGCTTTCGGGGATTGACGTACTGTCGCTGCCCTATCCAGAACAAGGATCTCTCGACCTCAGTTCTCACGAACGAGTCCTCGTGGACGACATAGTGGACTACTACCGCGACTTGATTCGGCTAGGCGAAGATTCCAAGGCCATGCAACAAACTGGCAACCAATACTTGCCCGCGTTCAATGAGGCATACACGCAGCGGATCAATGCGGTCTATGATAAGAACACGCTGCGTCCGTTGGAAGCCCAGGTGTGGCCCGGCGTGGTCTGTCAGCCATTTGTTTTTGGGAGAGGTAAGGTGGACTGGAATGGAGCGGATCAGCTAAAAGGCAGGCTTGACGCGTTGCTGCGTGAGCAACGTGGTAGCGGGTTAAGCGTTACGCGCATTGCTCGGATATACGACGGAGCCTGCATTTACCTCCTTAAGCCTGATCGCTTGCGTTACTGGCTGCGCTCTGTAGCACTACGGGACGCAGACGAGACTCTGGCTGATCTATGGCATCAAGGTTTTTGATTGGGTGATGATGCTGGCTGACCTCCCTATCGTTGCGCGAGCAGGCAGACTCGAGCCAGAGGTTCATCGCGCGGGAACTGCACGCTACGCGCTCCTTGATTTCATCGCGGAGGAGCTTCCCCGCTGGCGTGACCATCCCGAGAGGAGCGCAGAGACGTCGGAAGGAATTCTGACTGACCAGCTCTGTAGCCATCTGAACAGCGCGGCGCGGATTTCGACCGGGTGGAGTTGGGTCCAATTCAGTATCGAATCTCCGGATGAGGTCAGACGCGGAAGAAGGATTGATCTCGTTCCAAAGCCCTGCGGCGTTGTTCTGCTCATCGAGGGACGACGACACACACAATTCGACCCACTTCTGCCGATTGAGTGCAAACGCCTGCCAACACCGCCTGGAAGAGACCGAGACGAGCGTGAATATGTTGTCACAGAGCCCGGCATGACGGGAGGCCTCCAGCGTTTCAAACTTGGCCACCACGGTGCCGCTCACCGCATAGGTGCGATGATCGCCTATGTGCAGGAGATGACTTTTTCCCACTGGCTGACTCAGATCAACGGCTGGATACGCGAGCTTTCGTCGGAATCGAAGTCGCTATGGAGCGATTCCGACGACCTTCTGTTACTCAAAGAGGATTCTGCGATTGGACTGTGCATGCTGCACTCTCACCACAAACGAGGAGGCCACCCCGAAGAAATCGAGTTGCGCCACCTCTGGGTCAGAATGAACTGAGAGTAGTCCGGGGGGATGTCGTCCGGGGTCAGATCTCCAATTGCTAAGGATCCCGTCATCGCTTGGAGCGTGCGTCGGAATTTGGTGTCTGTCTTCCAGCGGCGTTTGGCCCGGCGGATGCGGAGATTGACCGCCTGGTGTGCGAGTTATACGGCCTGACCGACGACGAAATCCCCATCGTCGAAGAGGCGCCGTAGGGCGAACGTCTCATTCGACTTCGCTCAGGGCAGGCTCTCGTTCGCCTTCCGGTGTCGTGCGGGGACGCACGACTTACGAGACCGAAATCCGCATTGTGAAAGATGGCATCCTTCAGGGCCATCCACTTGCCGCCCTGCGGGCTGACGTCGCGACATTGCGAGCGGCCCGCGTGCCAGTAGCGGTTCAGGAGGTTCTGCAGGCGGGCGCAGTTTCACATGTTGGCCTCGCGGTTGTCCAGGCCCATCTTGCATGGTCTCCGCAAACCCTTTTGTCCCGCTGTTCGTAGGCGGTATATTCGCAGGGGGCAGGCCGCGTTGCTGCCCACATAACCATTGACTCGAACCAAGAATCGATTCTGGACGGCTCGCGCATTGTCTACATCTCAACGGCGCACATGGGCCGGTCCTCTAAGGACTCTCCCAGACGAGCCTCAGATCCAAAGCCCATCCTGCCATCTACGCATCTGCGCGCGACGAGATCAGCCTTCTTCGACGACGTTCATGCCCATCAGGCGGGCGAGGTGCCGGACGTCGGTCATGTGGTCGCCGTAGAAGACCACGCGGTGTAACAGCGTCATGGCGTCCTCGGTTTCGAGGATGCGGCTCCAGTTGGCGGCCATCTTGGCGGCGTCGCGGACCTCGGTGACGATCTGGGTGCGGCAGCCGTGGACCGCCCGCTGGGGCACTTCGACGATCTTGCCCGTCGAGGCGAGGATCGTATCGAGGTTGACCAGCTTGGTGCGGGTGATCGTCTCGCCCAGGCGGTACTGGATCTCGGGCACGCAGCCGCTGCCGGCGACTTCGGAATGGCCGCGCAGCAGATAGGGCGCGTCCTTGCCGTCGGGGCCGTCCATCTTCAGCGGCGCTGTGCAGTGCGCGGTCCACAGCACGTTGCGCGAGGTGTCGAACGTTGCGTTGCCCTGGAAGCCCGGGCGCTCGATCAGGTACTGGAACAGGATCATGGTCAGCAGCGAGTCCATGTCGCCCTCGCACGCGGCGGGAATCCCGTTGTCGCGCAGGCGCGCAAACCCCAGGCAGGGGAAGCCTTTGGCCAGCCAGCCCATGCAGGTGCCCACGGCCAGCCCCTGGGCCTGCTGCTGGGCCATGAGGTTCTGCAGGGCGATGCTGATGCGGGCGGCCTTGCGGATGTCCTCTTCGTTCGGCTCGATGATCTCCTTGGCGTTTCGGGTCCACCAGCGGGCCTCGTCCTGAACGGCCCGGTCGTCCACGGACGCGGTCATCTCGTCGAAGAGCTTCTCTTCGACGGCCACGACGTCGGCGCCGAGACGCCTCTTGACCTCGTCGGGTGACTGGGCCGCCGCAGTGCCGCGTGCCGGCGGGAACAGGAGGATCCGCGTCTGCTTCATCATGGGCACGACGCGCAGCAGGCGGAGGGCCCGCTCGAGCTCATCGTAGTCGCTGCTGGCGATGAGGCTGACGCGGTGGCCCCGGCTGTGCCAGCGGGGGGCGTACATCCAGTCGTGGCCGCTGGCCGGCAGGGAGAAAACGATCATGGGATGGGCCCCTTCGAGGATCGGCCCGACGACGCCGGTCAGGGCGAAGTTTCGCGTGTTGATCGTCAGCACCGGCGTGCCCGGTCCGGCCTGGGCCAGCAGGGCCGCCGTCTGCTCGGCGCTTCGCGATTGGCCGATGATCAGTTCGACGTTGCCCAGGTCTTTCTCGGCCTTGGCCAGTCGTGCCTTGGCGGCCTCGACCTGCCGGGTATCGGCCCCCCAGTCGCGGTCCACCGGCGCCGGCTCGCCGGTGAAGATCACGCAGATTCGCGACTTACCCCTCGGTCGGGGCGTCGGCGATGCCGCGGCCCATGCGTGTGTCCATGTTGCGCCGGCCAGCAACAATCCGCCGGCCACTCCCGTTCCCAAGAACTCCCGTCGCGTGCACTGTTCACACATGGCCAAGACCTCCAAACCAAAGTGATCGGGTATAGTGTTTCGACGGCGCCGGCCTTTTGGGCGAGCGCTTCGTTACAGAACTGAACGCATTGGGTCAGCACCAGTTCAGGTGATCGCGCGGGGCCAGACGCCGCATGAAGAGGCTCTTGTCGGCCTCCTCGTCGTTGGTGATTTTCATGTTCTTGGCGTCCCAGAGCAGCGTCCGGCCGGGATGCAGCAGGGCGATGTCGCCGAGCACGATGATCTCCGACAGCGGACCGGCGTAATCGAACGACGACATCGCGACGTCCTCGCCTTTGCACGCCAGCGTCCAGTTGTCGAAGTGCGTCCGGCCCTTGCAGCGGAACGCCACCTGCGGCGGCCGGGGCGTCTCTTTCATCGCGCTCTCGGGGATGATCCGAGCGCCCTGGCTGTGGCTGCCCGCCATGATCGAGGCGTGCTCGCCGACCATGACTGACCCGCTGTCGATCCCGCGACGCTCGGGCTCCAGATGCTTGGGACGCGGGAACTCGATGTCGTCGCCGAGGTAATACTTCATGGTGACCGGGGGCATGTCGCCCCGCGGGCCGAACTCGTAGGTGATCACGCCCGACCGGGGAAGCGATCCGGGAAACGCGGGGGTCTTCACCTCCGCCCGCACGCTGAGCGGCACCCGCAGATCCAGGGCGTAGTACGCCGGATCGAAGATGTGGGCCGCCATGTCGCCGACGGCGCCGCTGAAGTGCGTGTAGCGAATCCACTCCCGATTCATGTAGCTGGTGCTGAAGGGGATCATCTCGGCCCGGTTCAGGTACAGGTCCCAGTCCAGCGTTTCCGGCACCTTGGAGCCCTCCACGACCGGCTTGTCGATCCAATAATTTTTGGTGGAATAGCAGACGACTTCTCGGATCGGTCCGACCGACCCGGCCTGGCCCCAGTCCCGCAACAAGGCCGAACTGCCGCCTGAGTGGCCCTGGTTGCCCATCTGCGTGACGACCTTCGGATGCTTCTTCGCCTCTTCGGCCAGCAGACGCACTTCGTTGACCGTGTGGCAGAGCGGCTTCTGGCAATAGACGTGTTTGCCGTGCCGCATGGCGTACAGGCAGATCGTGTAATGATTGTGCTCGGGCGTAGCGATCAGCACGGCGTCGATGTCCTTGCCGATCTTGTCGAACATCACGCGATAATCGGTCCAGAGTTTGATCCCGTGCAGGCGCGTGCGATTGCGGATCTGTTTGCCGCACCAGTCGGCGTCGACGTCACACAGGGCGATCACGTTGTCGGTACCCGCCAGATATTCGGCGTTGCTCGAGCCCTGCATCCCCACGCCGATGCACGCAATGTTGAGCTTGCTGTTGGGCGAGGGCCCCGCCTTGAGGATGTTGAACGGCGCCACACCGACGGCCGATGCAGCCAGGGTACTCTTGAGAAAGTCGCGACGTCTCATCGATTTCATGGTCTGTGCCTCCACCCAAAAGGGACTGCCAACGTGCCACGGCCATCGAGCTTGCCTTCCATGCCCCACAGGTTACCCCAACCCCCCCTGGGCCGCAACCCCAAAACGAAGTGTGCCGGATGGGCTTGTCGATCCGGCCCAAACATGCTACCGTTACGGCATGATGGACCGGATCGATGAAGACGTTCGCCGACAGATCGACCAGTTGGTTGATGCGTACCGGGACCGATGTCTGTGGTTTCTTCGAGCGGATTATTACCCAACCGACCGGCAGGAGGCCCTGCGCACGCTCGATTACATCCGCCGATACGGCGACCGCGAGGCATTCCGCAAGGCGGGGGAACTCTACCAATGGCTCTCACCCGATTCCAGCAGACCCTCTGCCGCCTCATAGCGGCCAACCGCATCGAACAAGGCGAGGCCTACGTGGCGGGAGGGGCGGCCTTGAACCTCCTGGCGGGCGGCAGTCGGGTCTCCCGAGATATCGATTTGTTTCATGACAGCCTTGAGGCTCTGGATGCCACTTGGCAGGCCGACCGCAAGCTGCTCGAAAGCCAGGGATACGAACTGCGCGCCACGCGCGAACGCCCCGGATACGTCGAGGCCGTCGTCGGTAAAGGTGCCGATGCGGTGTTGATGCAGTGGACGCGCGACAGCGCCTTTCGGTTCTTCCCTCTGGTCGAGCACGAGGAGTTTGGACTGGTGCTGCATCCATTCGATCTGGCGACGAACAAGGTCCTGGCGTTGGCGGGACGGCTTGAGATTCGCGACTGGATCGACATGATCACTTGTCACGACCGGATTCAGCCCTTGGGCTATCGGGCTTGGGCGGCTTGTGGCAAGGATCCGGGCTTCGGTCCTCTGACCATTTTGGAGCAGGCTGGGCGTTCCGGACACTATGCGCCCGCCGAACTAGAGGGGCTGTCGTTCGATGGTCCGCCGCCGGACCTTGGCGAGTTGTCTCGAAGATGGCGTTGCATGCTGGAAGAGGCCCGTGCGATGGTTGCGGTCCTCCCGGCCGAGCAAGCGGGTACATGCGTGCTCGACCGTCAAGGCCGGCTCTTTCGGGCAGATCCGACACAACTCCGACGAGACCTGGAGACAGGCGAATTGGTCTTCCATCCCGGTCGGATTCGAGGGGCCTATCCACAACTCTCCGGGTAACCCCTCACGCCGCCCGGGCGGGTCAGATGCTCTCGGCTTGAATCTCGTGGGGCAGGTCGTTGAGGGGGCAGGCGGGACACCTGGGCGTGGGTTTGCAGAAGTCCTTGCCGGTGCGGACGAGCAGGGCGTGATATTCGTTGAACAACGCCACGTCGGGTTCGAGGTTGGACTCGAAGAGATACTGTAACTGTTCGTAGTTGATGTCCGGCTCGATGAGCCCGTGTCGGATCGCGACGCGGGCGGTGTAGGTGTCCACCACGAAGACGGGGCGATCCATCGCGTACAGCAGGATCGAATCGGCGGTTTCCGGGCCGATCCCCGAGATCCTCAGCAGTTCTTCTCGCAGCCGGCGCGTCCCGACGGCGTCGAGCGCATCGATCGCGCCGCCGTACTCGTCGAGAAGCCACTGTGTGAAGTTCCGCAGCCGCTTGCCTTTGAGGCGGAAATAGCCGGTCGGGCGGATCAGTGGCTCCAGTTCGGCCGCATCGAGCGAGTGCAGTCGGTCCGGTTCCAGGCAGCCGGCGGCTTCCAGATTGGCGATGGCCCTGGCGACGTTCGTCCAACTGGTGTTCTGTGTCAGGATCGCGCCGACGATGATCTCGAATCGCGTCCGGCCCGGCCACCAGTGCTGCGGGCCGAAGGCGTCGAAGAGACGCTGGTAGATGTCCATCAGTTGTTGTTGCGTCGTCATTGAGTGCGGCTTCCCGTAGTCCTTCTCGAGTGTCTTCTGTCGCCATGTCCCAGGTCAGATAAAGCCACGGCCGTCACTATTGTAATCCCGTCGGCTGTGAAGTAAACTGCGGACGTCATCGCCCGGGCGGCTGCGATTGAGCGCCGGGTCGGGGGGCAAAACGAACGGGACCTGTGGTGCTTTGCAGATGGCCGGCCGGAAGAAGAACGACAGCAAGCCAAGCTACTCGACGAGCCAGTTACTCAACTACGAGAGCGACTCCTATCTGGAGCGCACCAGCCGGCCGGTGTACGCGATCATCTTCCTGCTGCCTTTTATCGTTTTCTATGAGATCGGAACGATGTTGATCAACACCGACCTGCTGAACCGTACGCAGGTCCGCGTGGTCGCCTTCGTGTGGCTCCAGCAGCTGCTTGAGTACCTCGGAACCAGCAGCCGGCTCGCCTGGATCGCGCCGCCCCTGATTGTGATCCTTATTCTTGTCGGTCTGCAATTGACTTCGCGCAAGAGATGGTATTTCTGTGTGGGCGACTACATTCCGATGCTCGTCGAGTGCGTGCTGTTGGCGGTCCCGCTGATCGTCCTGAGCTTGCTGTTCAACAACCCGTCGCTGGCGCCGGACGGCAACCCGGCGGCGGCCACCTGTGTCCTGGACGGGTCGGCCGGATGGAATGCGGGGCCGGCTGTGCTCCTGGCGGCCGAGGCGAACGGGCACTCGCTCATGGCGGACATCGTTACCGGCGTTGGTGCGGGCATCTACGAGGAGCTGGTCTTCCGGCTGATTCTGATTTGCCTGCTGATGGTGCTCTTTCAAGACCTGCTCGGAATGACTCATTCCAACGCGATCGTCTCAAGCGTGTTGATCTCGGCGGCCCTGTTCAGCGCTCACCATCACATCATCTTTGTGAACGGACAGATTGGCTGCCACGCTCCGTTCAACTGGATGGAGTTCAGTTTTCGGACGATGGCCGGGGTCTACTTTGCCGCGCTGTTCGCCATTCGAGGCTTCGGCATCACGGCGGGCACACACGCCTTCTATGACATTATCGCCACCCTGGTCAATGCACTCGTCTTTGACCATTGAGCGTCTGACAAGTTCCGCTTCTTTTCGAACCAGGCCGCGAGAAATTCCATATCGTTCTTAGTCTCGCTCTGTCATGGGCTTGCGAGACAATCGTCCCATAAGGGGCTCGTAACGGCCTATCAGTACTGATATTACGCTTGATCGACTTTTGTGGTTCTGCTATAATACCGTGAAATGAATGGCCGTGTTTTTGGGGTTTTCTCGTGATGGAATCGCCGCAAGCCAATGTCGCTATTGACCAACTGACGTTCAGTCTCTTCCAGAGACCCTTGCACCCGGAGCTTTTCCAACTCTACGCCACCCGGCAACTCAAGACCGAGAAGTATGAGGCCCTGATCTGGGTCACCGGTTGCACCCACGTCGTGAGCGTTTTCTCCGGCGACGTGTGCCTCAGCGAGGTGGTCAGTACGCCGGGGCAATTGCTTCCGCATCGCGGTCTGGTGGAGCGATTTCAGTTCCGCGGGCCCCGCACCCACAAGTGCACACTCAGTCGCGGGGTCAGCTACATGACCGATTTTCAGGTCGAGAAGATGAGTCCGAATCTGTACCGGCAGAGCTATGCCGACCTGGAACGGTTCGCCCGCAATCGCGGGGTGTTTGTGAAATTCCCTGAGTTGGAGCTTGATGGGTTGCAGCCGTTCTGCTACGTGGACTTCGAGGCGAGGCGCAGCGAGTTGCACATTCACACCTTCGCCGCCTACCCCGACCAAGTGACAATGATCAAGACGCAATCGCTCTTCGACTTCCAGTAGTGGGAGGGCGTCAGACGTGCTGTAGCTCAACATTCTGGCGAAGCACGCTCATCCTGCTCTGAATCTCAGTGGCCATGCGGCTGTTCGGGAAGTCTCGAATGATCTGCTGGCCCACCTCCAACGCCGCTTCCCAGCGTTTGTCCGATATCGCCATCGCGAATTGAACGCCCAGGTTGTGCAGTTTCGTCTTGAAGACGTCTTTGGCGGCCTCCTGCAGAGCCAGTCCCTCGTTCGGCGTCAGGTACATATCCAGTTCGCGAAGGATCGCCAGGCTGCGGTCGGTGTCCTGCTGTTGAACGGCGTCGTCCCAGGCCGCCATGAGGATCTTCTTTCGCTCTTCCTTGCGGTCCATCAACTCCTGGCGCATGGTCCGGGCCTTGTCTGAGCCGGGATGTTCCTTGATCAGCGCTTCGATTTGAATGCTGGCCTTGGCCCACCGACCGTTGCGGAAGTGCGTCCGGATGTGCTCGATGGCCTGATCGATCCGCTCGTCTTCGGTGGCGTTGCGGTAGGTGTCCACCTGTTGACGAAGTTCGGTCGCCAGCGCCCGGTAGCCCGAGTGGATGCTGATCTCGTCGATGATCTCGTAGGCGCCTTCAAAGTCTTTCTGTTTGAGCTTCTCAAAAACGGCCTCGCGCAGTGATTGGCGGTCGTCATCGCGAAACGCAATGGCCTTGACCGAGTCGCTGATGCGCGTGCTGTGGTTGATCTGAACCAGGTCGCTGCGGATGTCTTCCAGAGCCTTAGCTGCCTCGGCCATCTTGGCGCTGTTGTCGCGAAGCGTCTCGACGATCCCGGAGACGCGGGAGAGCATGGCCAGAAGGGCCCCAAGAAAGATCAGCGAGCCCAGCAGAAACATGAGGTTGCGCAGCGCCTCGGTGTTCTCGAAGGTTCGGGTGAACAGCGCCAGCACGGCAACGACGGCCATCGCGGCGCCGATGACGGTGAAGTGCCATTTGAATTGCCGAACGTGGCTGTCTTTTTCCGAGTCCATGAGACTTTTCTCCAACAGAGCAAAGAACCTCAATCACAGCCAACCCAATCCAGTATATCCGTCGGCTGTCGCCAAGTCAACCGGATGGAGTCTCGCCTTCGTCTCTCCGATTCGAGGCAGTGGGTCCGAGTCGTTGCGCCGCGGGGCGCGGTCTCGTTCGGAGCGTCCGATCCGAAGGGATGGATGAAAGCCGCTGTCGCACAAGCCATCACGATGTTCTCCTTGGCACGGCACCGTGTTCATGGCAATAGACGCTTGTGGTCGCGGTTTTATTCTCGTCAAGGGAGGGATTGGTCAGACGAGGCTCTCAAGTGGGGCGCGTGAAGGAAAAAGGGCCGTAGCGATAGAGCCCCCGCTCCCAGGAGACGACCCTCCCACTGCCGATGCACGGCAGGCAACCGTCTGGATCACTCGACGCTTGCCGGTGCGACACAATAGATGTAGGCGAGAGGTTCGCTGCCGGTGTTCTCCACGTCGTGCAGCGTTCTGGGGGGGATGTAGGCCACCTTCCCGACGCCCACCGCAAGATCGACATCGTCGCCGATGTGGACCACGCCTTCGCCGGCCAGAAAGACCAGCAGCTCTTCGTGGTCCTTGGTGCTGTGTTGTCCGCAGGACTTGCCCGCATCGAGGTAGACGCGGCCGGACCGCATCCCGCACGTCTGGGGCGCGCCTTCCAGCAGCCTTTGATATTCCGGGTTCTTGTCCAGTTCCAAGGCGAAGGCTCTTTGTAATGATGCCATTAGATCTCCTTATGCAAAAAGGTCGGAATCAGTCTTTTCTCGCCGTTGATAGGGCATGCACGTCGATCTGTCAACCGGCGAGTTGGGTGTGGGTGCCCGCTTTGAGGTCTGGCACGCAAGGGTCGGTGATCCTGGCCTGTCCCGATGGCACCTTACAAAAATGGAGTCGCCGAAGGTTTTTTGCCTTGCGTCCGGTAGCACGAGTCGGCTATTGTTATGCAGGGTAACACGAAATGGCGTTGCGTATGCGCCATTTCGGGGGGCTTGAGGGTTGCGTAGAAAGCTGGAGGATGGAACATGAGGAACGCATGGTTGGCAGGTGTGCTGATCGGGTGGGTTCTGGCCGGTTCGCTGTGGGCGCAGGGCACGATGGCCGAGGTGACGCACAGGGAGTTTCAGGCGGTCAACGCCGCAGGAGAACTGACCTATGCCGCTACGGAGAGGGTCACGCTGGAAGGGATCGTGCTGCATAACCCGGGCGACATGCTCGACCCGACGCCGGATGACGGCATGACGCAGATGTACAACATGGCCGGCCAGTGGCAACTCTTCTTCCAAGGCGAGGGCGACGACTACGCCGGCACCGCCATCTGGATGGGTCAGATGTACAGCAATCTGCCCTGGGTCTCGCCGGACGGCGGCTACTCGAACGAGGAGTGGGTCGCCGAACTGGCGCGGCTCAACGCGGCGCAGTTCAGCGTCGGCGATCGCATTCGCGTTACCGGCTACTTCCTGTCGTACCAAGGCAAGAACAATATCAACGAGCAACACAGCAATGACCCCCAGCGCGATTTCACCATTGAACTGGTCGAAAAGGGCGTCGGGCTTCCCAAGCCGGAATTGGTGACGCTCGACGATCTCAAGGACGACTTGGACCAGTTCATCTTCGATCCCGCGCGGGAAGTCGGCTGTGAACGGTACCAGGCCCGGTTGGTCAAAATCGAGGGCGTCAGCGTTGTGGACCCGGCCGGCTGGGGCCCGCATGGCACGTTGACGATCACCGACGGCGTCAAGACATTCCCCGTCAAGCTCGGCCGAGGCAACGGAATTTACGCCGGGTCGTACAATCTGAACGAGACGTTCGACATCATCGGCATCCTCAACCAGGAGGGCGCGAACCTCGTCGATGGCTACGAGCTATATGTGGTCAACTACGACGGCAACGGTCAGGTGCTGGCCGCGCCCGAGCATCGCTTGGCTGATCGGACCGACGAGGTCGTGGAAGAGCCCGTCGAGGAAGAGGCGGTGACGGAGTAACAGGTTGCTGAAGGGGCCGAAGTGAAACGCGCGTTCACACTGATCGAAGTGCTGGTGGTCGTCGCCGTCGTCGCGTCGCTGATGGGGATCTTGCTGCCCGTGACGGGTCGGGCCCGCCTTCAGGCGAAGGTGCTCACCGTCAACGCCGAGCTGCGTGACATCGGCCTGGCGCTCGAGGCGTATTCGTTCGATCACGACGGCGCCTATCCGCCGACGCGCGTGGACTGCATGCTGGGCGAGCACTACTATCAGCTTCCGCTCGAACTGACGCAGGCGGGCTACCTGCCGGCGCCGCCGCCGGAAACGTTCCTCTCGACCGGCATCGAGGACCGCTTCAACCGGGGCTATACCTACAAGTATCGATCCATCGGGACCCTGATTTACAACCGCACCACCGTCATCGAGGAGGGCGCGTATCTCTGGGTCCCCGACGGTTTCGCCGACAACGAGCAGGCCGACGGACGCAGCTACAGCAGCCCGAAAACCTCTCCGGTCAGTTGGGTCCTCTACAGCCAGGGCCCGAACTTTGACGACGCCCGGATGAGAAAGCTGGACTATCCGGTGCCTCGCGCGACGTGGTTCGACTCGCAGACGGGCCGGGGCGTCATCACGCGCCTGCGTCTGCGCAACGGCCATCAGACCGGTTCCTTCGAAAGATAGACAACGGATGAAAGCGTTTCGCCTTATCGGCTCGGTGACAGTCCTTCTTGCGCTGCTTCTGCCGGCATGCGGTTGCCGGGAGGGGGCGGCCGCGACCGATGCGCCCCAGATCGCCGTGACGAACTCCTATCTGGAGGCGGCGGTGCGGGACCTCTGCGGGCCGGACGTGCAGATCATGGCTTTGGCGCCGCCGGGGATGTGCCCGGGCCATTTCGATATCTCGCCGGGCCAGGTCCGACAGCTTGGCCGATGTCGAATCCTGCTGCTGTTCGACTTTCAGTCGCAGATCGAATCGGCGCTTTCCCGCCTCAGAGACAACGGTCTTCAGATGCATCGCGTCGACGTCCCGGCAAGGTTGTGTGTGCCGGACACTTATCTGATCGCATGCCGCCAGGTCGCGGAGATCCTGGCGGATGAGTATCCCGAACGGGCCGAGCAACTGACGAGGCGACTGGCATTGATTGAGGAACGCCTTGGTGCGCTGAGCGCCGAACTGCGAACGGCGGTGGTCGATGCCGGCTCTGCGGCCGCGCCGGTCCTCACCTCGCATCACCAGGCGAAATTCGCCGAGTGGCTTGGCCTCGAACCTGTGGCGACCTTCGTCGGCAGCGACACCGAGACCGTCGGCCACATCGACCATTCCCTGCGGCAGGCGGCCGGGCGGCAGGCGCGTTTCGTCATCGCGAATCAGCAGGAGGGCACGGGGCTGGCGCAGGCCCTGGCCGACCGGCTCAGCGCCCAGGCGGTGGTCTTCAGCAATTTCCCGCCGCAGGTGGCCGAGGGGCCGGCGTTCGATGCGTTGCTTCGCGGCAACGTGGAGCGCCTGCTTGAGGCGGCCGTCCGATGACGGGCGGATCGCTGAGTCTCTCGCAGATCAGCGTGCGGCGGAGCGGTCGTGCCATCCTTTCGATCGACCATCTGACCATCCCGGCCGGGGCCTTCGTTGGGATCATCGGCACCAACGGCGCCGGGAAGACCACCCTGCTCAAGACCTGTGCCGGCCTGATCGCGCCGGCCGAGGGAACCGTGTGGATCGATGACGTCGATCTCGGACGGCTGGGCCCGTGGGCCAGGTGCCGGCTCCGCAAGCGGATCGGCTATATTCCGCAATCGACCGAATACAACGCCGAGCTGCCCTTCACCGTTCGCGAAGTCGTCGCGATGGGCCGGACCAGTCTGAAACCTCTCTTGATTCGCCTGGATCGGCAGGACTACGCCGTCGTTGATCGTTGGATCGAAACGCTGGGGCTCGGCGGCCGGCGCGACCAGACGTTCCGAAGTCTCTCCGGCGGAGAGCAGCAGAAGGTGCTCATCGCGCGGGCCATGGCCCAGGACCCCGAGATCCTGATGCTTGACGAGCCCTGCGCCAATCTCGATTTCAACTGGAAGCACCAGATCTCTGAGATCGTCGAGCGGCTGTATCGGCAAACGAATGTCACCGTCCTGATGGTCTCCCATGAGACGGGCGTCCTGCCGCCGGCATGCGAGCGGATCGTGCTGTTTCGCGAGGGTCGGATCATCGCCGACGGGGCGCCCGACGCGGTGCTCTCGACCGAGGTGCTGCGGCGGGCCTACGATGGAGCGTTCCGGGTGGTGGTGGCCGAAGGGCGGCGCTACACCGTCAACGCCGAGAGCGGGGGTGGCCGATGAGCTTCCTTCTGGGCCAGACAAGTTCCCTTGCGATTGATCCGTTCTTCTATACGGTGATTGCCGCTGGTGCCATCGCCGGGGCCAGTTGCGGGCTGCTGGGCGCGTACATCGTCGCGCTGCGGCTACCGTTCATCGGCGTGTTCATCTCGCATACCGCGATGGCCGGGACGATCTTCGCCTATCTTCTCGGCCTGAACCCGACGGTCGGGCCAGTGCTGGTCTCCACCCTCGCCGCGATGAGCCTGGCCGGCATTCGCCCGGGTCGCTCGCGACTGGACCCGAACGTGGCGCTGGGCATCCTGTTCTCGCTGATGCTGGGCCTGACATTCCTCGGCATCGGCCTGACGCAGGACAGCCGCACCGAGATCCTCGGTCTGCTCTGGGGCAGCATCCTGTTCGTGCGCGGCGAGAGCGTCGTCGTCATCGGCGTGGCGGCCCTGGCCCTGGCGGCCTTCGCGATCGTGTTCAACAAGGAGTTGAAGGTTCTGCTGTTCAGCCGGACCATCGCCTCGGCCACCGGCGTGCACGAGACCTTCGTCTACGCCCTGTTCCTCGGTCTGTGCGGGATCATCCTGGCGGTCAACCTGCCGCTGGTCGGCGGCTTGATGATCTTCAGCCTGATCACCAACCCCGCGGCTGCCGCCTACCAGATCTGCCGAGGCCACCGCGCCGTCGTCCTCGCCTCTACCTTCTTAGGCGCCCTCAGCGCCGTCGGCGGCTTCATCGCCTCCTACTACCTCAACCTGCCCACCGGTGCCTGCATCGTCCTCGCCAGCGCCCTGGTCTTCGCCCTCGCCGCCGCCTGCCGCACCCTCACCCGGCGTACGGATTAGCGACGCTGGCGCACCCATTGGTAGGCTTCTTCGCCAGTTGAGCTCGTGTCTGTGAAAAAATGCTGGCGCATTGGTTTTTCGTGTGTTACTCTTTGTTTTTCAAGGGTTTAGAAGACAAGGAGCACATGGATGGATGGTCCGATTAGCAAAGAGCAACTGCAGGTGGTTTTGAACGAGGATATGGACAAGATGTTGGAGGAGGTGGTCGGGGCGATGAA